>Ga0265780_10003999_pt1 | contig 19171 bp, 13 predicted proteins | sample P1T30metagenome_FD_192432 | JGI IMG/M metagenome (GOLD analysis project Ga0265780, IMG submission 192432) | Plant litter microbial communities from East Loma Ridge, Irvine, California - P1 T30 | ecosystem: Environmental > Terrestrial > Plant litter > Unclassified | place: USA: California...
ACCACGATGGCGCAAGTGAGTCACATTGCCGTGTAGAACATGTAAACGTGAGGTCCATCAACTGTCCCAAGAAGTGACATAGTGCCGCTTGAATCTCTACACCTTGTGCTTGTCCACATACATAGAGTTTGGGTATGGAGGAACATAGCCCCTTGAGATGTCAGACTCTTGGTGTATCTGCGCGGCATGTCAGGGCTGTCTCGTCCATTGAAACGACAGGGTGAATCACCGTGATATCAATGCAGCAGGCGAGTGGTCGAAATTGGACATTTATTGTCCTGGTATCATTGATATCATGACCTCGCCATAAGCTATCCAAGCCCCTTTCCCTTCCAATACTCATTCATCCACGCGCACTGCGCTTTTCTTTACTCGTGACATCGTCCGTAACTCTGTCTGTCCTCACTGCTCTCATACTCATACACCACCCCTCACGCCGTCTGCATGCCAAACCCCGGCTCAATACCCGCCGCCTTCAACGCCTTCGCTTTCCTCGTATCCACGTCGCGCTTCTCCGCCTTCTGCGCCGCCGCCAGCGCGCGCACTTCATCGACATCCGCGAATCTCGCGCCGCGCGGTGCGTCTTCGCGGTCCAGATCGACGGTCGCGCATATGGTCACGTTCTCGCCTCGTATTGTCATGACGCCGGGCAGTTTGACGTCGTGGATGAGCCAGCGGGGCACGTCGGGGGCGGACGAGGGTTCCGCATCGGGATTCCGCGCGGCGATGCGCTCGTGGCATTCTGTGAGGACGAGGTTGGCTGGTGTGGGTGTTAGTCTAGTCACCCCAAAGAGGAGAGGGGATAGGATGGGGACGCACCGAATTGGTCGTAGGAGCGGAGTATGCCGATATATTCCTTCTCGTCGCGGAGCAGGACGTCGACTTTTTCTGCGCGCGGGTTAATAGAGGGTTTGGTATGGGTGTGCGACACGTGGGATGTTCGTACTGTCTACCATGTCCAGCAGCATGGCGGAGGTCAGGAAGGCTTGTGGGGGGAGGTCGACGGGGAGGATTTGCTGGGGGCCAGGCCCTCGTGCGCCGCCGAGGACGTTGGGTCCATGTTGTGGTGGTGGAGTGGCACTGTATACGCCGCCATATCCTGTTGTCGCGATCAGTTGTGCGCCCTATTCTGCCGCTGGCTTCGACTTGGGCGTACCAATTGAGGACGACGGCCGCCCTGGAGCTTCAACGGCGAGTTCTGACTGTCCCGGCTCTTGTAGCGAGCGCTGCAGCATGGCGTTGAAGTCGGGCGCGGCGCTCGGGGGAGCTCCTGCGGGGCCACCGTGGGGTTGGCGTTGGTTGTAGGACATGGCTTGGGATGTGTCTGCGGAAGGATTGAGTGGTCGGCGAGAAGGTTTAGCGGTTTTGGAGGATGCGGAGAGAAATTGGTATCATGGCGGTTGCACGTATTGTTGTGCCTTTACCTCGAGGTACCTGCAGCTGCTCGAAATCGTCACTCATTCCAATGCCAAGCCGCTAAATATCGCAGTGGAAGGCATGCTTGCTGATGCGCCTCCTGCTGCTTCTATCCAACCATCTAGTGAGATACTTTATTGGCAGAGAAGTCTATCATAGCAATCACAATCATTAGGAACTTGCTGAAACGTCACCGAATGAATACTTCGTCCGTTGATTTCGACTTCATGGCCCAGCGAATCGGAAGTGGACAAGCACCGCGCTCGGTGAAATATTGAGTTTATGGACTATCTGACCTCAACTAATCACTAGCAATCTGCTATAAGAGTGACCATTGTACCCGCTTTCTTCACCTCGCCCACATCAATCTTTCCGGCTTCATATTTCAGCCTTGGATCTCCTGCCGCTTCGTTACAACGTACTTGCAATGTACCAAGTCTTTGCAAACAAATGGATCACGCCGCCAAAGCCCGTCAATGCGGATTACTCTGGAAGGAATATCATCATCACAGGCGGCACTTCAGGGATAGGCGAGGAAGCAGCTCTCAAGTTTGCACAATTGGGCGCCAAGGTCATTATTACGGCTCGCGATGAGAAGAAGGGCAAGGCAACTAAGGCAAGACTGGAGGCTCGACTGCAGAGGACAGGCCAGCTCGAAGTGTGGCAGCTTGATATGATGTCCTACGAAAGTGTCGTGGCGTTTGCGAGGCGAGCAAACACACTGGACCATCTCGACATTGCCGTGCTAAATGCTGGCGTATGGCGGACCAAGTTCTACAAGTCCGACTACGGGTGGGAAGAAGACCTTCAGGTCAACACTCTGTCAACGGCTCTCCTCGCAATGCTGCTCCTCCCAAAACTGAGGGACTCGAAACGCATTACTGGCAGGATACCTATGCTCGAGTTCGTCAACTCTGGCCTCCATCAAAACGCGGTTGTTCCGCCCGAGATCCGGAGAGAATCCAATGTGCTGGGTCGCTACAACCAGCAAGAGCAGTTCAAAGAGGGCCACCAGTACAAATTCTCCAAGGTCTTCCAGATGTATGTTGCGACCTTTTTGGCGGACAACATTTCGTCGGAAGATGTCATCATCACCTCTGTGTGTCCTGGCTGGGTCAATACAAACCTCGGGCGCGACCACTTCTTCCCTGGTCTTTTCATCATAATATTCATCTTCACGTTGCTTTTCATGAGGACGCCAGCACAGGGAGCGGACATGATCCTCTCAGGCACGACACAGGGAGAGATGGTGCACAATAGATTTTGGCGACACGACAAGATTCAGCCGATAGCACCTTGTCTCAAGGGTGATGAATTGAAGGATCTTGGAAGGAGGGTCTTTGAGGAGATACTCATGGCGTTGAGGGGTAGTGGACTGGATGTGCAGAAAGTCCTTACAGATGCTCTGTCAACGAGGTAGCATCTATAATATGTAGAACACAAATCACATAGCTACACGACATGACAGCTGTCAAGAGTCTTGGTCGTCGAAACGTGCCGTTCGTGCCTGATCCGTGATCTACATGTGGCAGGGGGTCTGTTAGCGTGCCGGCTATGCGAGTGACGTATGGGCGAAGGCTAGATTCAAGCTTCAGCGATGCGCACGTATTCCTCCCGAATTATCGCATGCCTTGAATCATCCGCACGTCAAGGATGAGACAGCGATCGGCTGCATGCCCAAACCATTCTTCCGTCGCAAACCCTCTGGTCACGGCGCCTCGTCTCTCTTCCGCTACCTCTTCCCCTTCCCGCAGACTCGAGCACGCGCCCGCGACCGCCTCTCCCGATTCCGCCACGAGACATTCCCTTCGCTGAAGCACCACGCGCAGGCCCGCATATACAAATACATTGTCTACCGCCAGGCCCAGAAGCTCAAGAAGAAGACGACTATCCTCCAGCGCCTGCGCAGCCGTACCCGCAAGCTTATAGGCAGCAATTACCTCGAAAATGAAGCAAGACTGCGCCGACGCGAGACAGTAAAGGGTTCTGGGGTCGAAAAATCGAGCAAAGGAGCCATGACGTACCAGGAGAACTATGAACAGCGCGAGAGTGGGGGCCGGAGACGGAAGCTGGCGGGATATCTGAAGGCTGCGAATGAACTTAGACAGACATACACACAGCAATATGCGCCGAGCTGGAGAGGCAACGAGGAAAACTACAAATTTGAGGATGACACACCAGGTGGATTTCCGGACGGTGCCGTTGTGCGCAGTGGCGAAGAGGAGATGATACTCTTCCCGAGCTACGCCAGGAAACACATTCGACGCAAGCCCGAGGCGCAACCCGGGACCATACAAGAGGTTGAGGGGCCAGGCCGCGATGTTAGAGACTCGGTCGGTGCCGGAGACGCCGAGTTCTGGAAGAAGCAATGGGAAGACTACGAGGATGACAAGGCTGTGGTTGACGTGGATGTGCGCGGCTGGATATACTCCCCCTTCAAGGGTCACATGTCAAGGAAACAGAGACTCTTCATCGGTCTCGCACGGCAGCTGGTCGGTATCCAGGCACCGCCCGCTGGTGCCAATGAGCAGACCTCGCACACGAGCAGCCGCGATACAAGCCCCGGCCATACCATGATGGAAGGACACCGCGAGCGTCAAGCACAGCGAGACGAGCACATGGCCGCACGAGAAGCCGAGCAGATTCTCCGTAAGGGCGAGAAAGAAGCAGCAGTTGCGGCCAAGGGCGGCTACAGCGAGAAGCCATCCCGAGGGAACGATGATGACACTTCGCTGTACCGCACAAACAGTCGCGAGAGCGTGCGCACTGTGGATAGCTTCAAGCCTGGACAGCTCTCCCATGCTACCTCACGCGGTTCTCTCAAAGACGACGAGCATATTACACCACTGCAGAAACGAGCATCATGGAACCAGCCAGCCGACATGAATGCGTCAGAACTTGCAGAGGCCAACGCACGTCTGATGGCGCGGCTGCGGCACTTTCTTGCCGTGCCCATGGCCAATACGCCTATTAGTGTTTTCTTCTATAACGAGCAGATATCGAAGCAGAGGACTATCTACACGAACGCTGCAGGGCATTTCAGCATGTCCGCGGCGTTAGACTTCATACCTACGCACGTCCGCATCCTAGCCTCAGACAAGCTGTCGGCAACTGAGGAGGTCATTGTCACGGACTCGCAAGGCATCAGTGTCATATCTGACATTGACGATACCATCAAGCACTCTGCTATCAGCAATGGTGCGCGCGAGATCTTCCGCAACACTTTCATCCGGGAGCTTAGCGATCTTACCATCGACGGCGTCCGGGAGTGGTATACCGCAATGTCTGAGCAAGGTGTCAAGTTCCACTACGTCTCCAATTCGCCGTGGCAGCTGTACCCCGTCATATCGAAATACTTCACGCTAGCCGGACTACCACCGAGCTCTTTCCATCTCAAGCAATACAGCGGCATGCTTCAGGGAATCTTCGAGCCTGTCGCGGAGAGGAAGAAGGTTACGCTGGACAAGATTGCACGAGACTTTCCAGAACGGAACTTCATCCTGATTGGCGATAGCGGAGAGGCCGACTTGGAGGTGTACACGGATTTTGTGCTTGAGAACCCGGGACGTGTGGCAGCGGTGTTCATACGCGACGTTACGACATCCGATCACGGTGGATTCTTCGACCAATCCATGGGGCCAATGCCGGGAGACAGATCGGGGTCGTCTTCGTCGTCCCCAAGTCGCGCGGGAAGTGCGAGGACGAGTGCGGCTAGCAAACCGAGACCTGCTTCCGAGGAACACGATCCAGAGCTCAAGGCCGCGATAGCTGCGTCCTTACGTGAGATGGATGAATACGACAAGAAGCGGTCTCAGTCTACATCGGCGCAGAATGATAGGGACCATCCCGAGTCGCGTCCAAAGCTCCCTGAGCGCACGTCGGGCCCAACGCCAGAGGTACACAACCTCATCGACCTCTCTTCGGACGACGAGCTGGAGCACTCGCCTGCGATGCGGCGCGTAAACACAGACACGATGGCGGAGACCCAAGGGCATCGCATGTCAACTGCATCCACTACAAGTACCAGATCAGCTCCTCCGCCACCACGGAAACCCGTAGCATTACGAAGTCCCTCAAGCGAGTCGATCTCATTCACGAATCCATCGCCATCATCTTCCCGTCCACCCCGCCCCCCTAAGCCCCGCCAACTCTCAAACTCAGTGAAGCAACCAAGCCCCCTATCCCAGCAAACATCAGCACGCACTCCAACCTCAGCTGTTTCGAAGCCACCCATCGCGCCCAAACCGCGCTCCGTCAACACAGACCAATCAGATGCAGAACAATCCTATGCCGGCATGGCGCGCGAGAAGCTCTGGTCTGTATACAGCAGCCTGCCCGCCTTGCGCTCCTCCGACGGCTCCGAAGCGCCTGCATCAGACTCCAGCAGCGCCCGCCGCGCCCCTCCCCCACCACCCCCTCGCCGCCGCGACAACGCCTCCAGCGCCGTATCCTACGTCGGCAACAAAGCGTCGTCCGCCTGGCAACACGCGCCCTCGGTACCGTACCACTCGCGCCCGCAAGTCGCGTCGACACAGACATCCCAGCCCTTTTCGTCTAGCGCGCGCCAGGGCATCAATCGCACGAGCACGGGGTCGACGATGGGTGCGGGCGGCGCGGGTGGAGGCGAGTATGGGACGAAGAGAGAGGTACTGTGGAGGCAGAGGTGGCAGCGCGCCGAGGAGATTATGCGCGAGAGGGGCGTGGTGTTGAGGACGTGGAGGGTGGGGAGGGATGCGATGGGCGAGGCGGAGAGGGTTATTCGGGAGGCGGAGAAGAGGAGGAAGTAGGACAGAGTTGAGTGTGGTGTTCGTGTGAGTCAGTACTTGTGTGTTATGTTCTGAACTTGTTGCTGATCCATGCTTTGGAATTACGAATCCGATACGGCGAAGTCATACACACAACACTGCACGACTCTTCAGTGTGAGTGTTTATACAATACGCCATCCGCGATGCTACACGCAGAACGAAGCGTCTGACTGCGCAGTGCAAAGACGCGCGAGAGTCGTAGGTGACTTCCACATGATCGACTTTGTCAGATATCAGTCACAAGACCTCAGAGTAACAAGCCCATGAGCAAACAATTGTAGACTCATATAGCGATATATATAAAGACCTTCAGAACCGTGATGATCTCCTCACAATCACCATTCAACTAGCAAAGACCAACATCCAGCCATCTATCAACCCCCAATAAACGACCTCCACAATGAGCGGCAACGAAGCAGACAACCAAGACAACCCCTACACTTCCTCCGAAAGCCCCAGCGGAGATGAATCCGCCGTCCTACCCCCTAAGTGGACATGTTACTTCTGTAAAGAAAAAGAAAACTACCACCTGACCTGCATTAGAAGAACTTGCCCCGGAACCGCAGAAAACTCGAAAATACGCGATGAAGACGACGTCCCGGGAATGGCCGAGGATGTCGCTTCAAGCGACGAGGAGCCGAGAGGCTTTGTGAGGAGTCCGAGTGAGGAGGAGGCAGCGCGGCATTGGAATGCGGATAGAACGCCGGATAATTCCGCGGGAGGGCCGGATAGTGATGATAGTAGTGAGGATAAGGATAAGGAGGGGGAAAATGAAGGTGAGGGGAAGGGCAAGGGCAAGGAAAACGAGGGTGCGGGAGGTAGTTAGGGTAGATTAGGTAGTGTAGCTTAGAATGAATTGAAATCATGAGGAAAAACCTGGTGTGGTTGATTGCGGGTGAATGGATAGCGTGATATCATGGGGATCTAGGGAAAAATGTCCGGAGATAATTGTCGGGAGCACTCGTATGATCGTGTTGATTGACTCGTGGCTATGGATTCCATGGATGATTCTGTGTGTGTGAAAGTTGCAGCGATATATTGGTTTGGGCAATGCACGCGCTTGTAGTCTATACCGCAGCTATTAGTGGGCTTTTGGTATCATCGCGTATCTGTACCTATACATGGGTCGAGTACGAATACATGTCTATGACTATAACGTTCAAATGAGTGTAGTGATGCGTGTAAGTGGTTGCTGTAATAAGCTGCTGGAGATCAAAGCGCTAGAGTCACTGATACAGGCATGTCATCGGCGATGGTCAAGCACAAGGTGATGCAATAATTCGTGCGCGCTGTGCCTTGCGATTCTAGGCACGAAATAGTAGATTAGTTAAGCTGTCTAACCCCAAGGTGTTTTCCGTGTCTTCGCAGCATACTAATTGAGTATTGACTCTAATCGGGCGTGTGTATTGGATTACAGTTGCTCCCCAAGAGTAGGCTAGGTTCGAACAGAACGCGCACAAGTTATTGCTGCACAAAGTGCAAGAAGGCTTGGATATTATGTCAGCAACACATCGGAAGCGCTTTGTGAGTAAATGGTCAGTGTATTAGGCATGACTACGATCATAAGACTCACATGCATTGACTAGAACAAACCTCAATACTCATGCGTATGACCTCAAGTAGACTACACCCATGTATATAAAGCATTTGCGCACCCTACTGGTCTCTTTCTACCACATCCACACCTACGCTCCACAACTAAACAACGCACATATACATCAAGCAACCATGACATCCACCTCCCAAGACCAAGCAGACTTGGAATTAATCGCTCTCCCTTCCAAACCCACCGGCGGCCAATGGTGCTGCCGTCACCCCAAATGCCCAGGCCAATTGCGCCCTGAATCCGAGCTGAAATGGGTACGGAACGACCCACATCACGAGGAGTGCTGGCGATGCCAAAACAATCCCACAGCGACTTCCGATTCTCCAAAACGGGTCGTAAATTCGAGTAGCGACGAGGGGTATAAGGCGGATGAAGAGAAAGAGAAGAAGAAGGGAAAGGGAAAGACGGAGAAGGAGGAGTCGGATAGTGATAGGGATATAGGGACGGAGGCGGAGAAGGGAAAGGGAAAAAGAGCAAAAGATGAGTCGGATAGTGATAAGGATGTGAAGAGGCCGAAGCATACAAAGCATATAAGTAATTTGGAAAAGCTGCAGGATAACACGTTTTATGAAAAGAACTGGGGTGATTCGGGTGAGGTTATGGGAAATAGGAGGGGTAGATAGGTAGATAGACGAATAAATATATAGGTAGAGATTTTTCCAGATTTTTGCATGTGGTGTGATGTTTAATATGCAATGTGTGCTTGCTACTAGACTTGTAGAACAGTATGCGAGATATTAAGGTTGATATTAGTAAGGTGCGATAGGCAGAAGCGTTACTGCGCATTCTCTAGGATAGAAAAGTATGTATGTTCGCTTCGCTTAATGATTGAAGATGTACGTTAGTTAAAATTTAAGTACCGTCCGACTTAATAAAGTTATCAGTGGTCTGTCAATGACATTGCGTGCCACCACATACACCAATGACCTGTCATATACCCGTCGTCACACCTTCAAGTAACCAGGAGCATACATAAGACTCACACACCACTACGTAAACCACTCCATTACTCTGAAGATCTCCCCATCTCCAAAGCAGCCCCCCGAACCCCCAAACACAAATCTCGCAGCATGTCCAACTAACCCACCGAGCCCGCCAACACATGGCAGTGTAAAATTCCGCACTGCAGCAGAAAGAAACAACCTGCCAGAAGACTCCAATTCCCGGACTGCAAAGGCTTACGCGCTGATTGCTTCGTCATGGAATCTGGCTCCGAGTCCGATACCGAGCCTGAGTCCAAGCATGCAAAGTCAAAAAAAGCCAAACCAGCTGTGGCGCATACCAAGAGTCATGGGGTATTGAACTTGGATTGCGTGTGGTGTTCGCGTGAAGATGGGGAGGTTGGATCAGAACATTGAGAGAGTCACACATGTCAACATGCAGTACAAGGAGAATAGTGGTCTGACAGAGATCATTTGACTAGATATGGATCTAGAGACGCGAAGCGCGTCGAGGCTCATCTTCTGCCCCTTCCATCTGGTCGTCCTCGCCGTTGTCCTCTTCCTCATCCTCGTCTTCCTCTTCGTCATCTTGCCAGACAGGAAGACCGTCATCGGACCGCGCGTAGTCGTCCTCACTCTCGACCCCGAAGCCCGGATTGTGCTTGGTGACCTCGCTCTTGTACCTTCTGCACTTTTCGTAGAGCTTGTCACGCTGTTCTCGCACTGCCATGAGCTTGCGCTCGTGAGCGCGTCGACACTCGCGCAGCTTGCCACTTTTTTCAAAGAGCGATTGCGTCAGCTGAGTGCAGTGCTTGTCGAGGTCAGTATACTTCCTTTGGAGCGACTCGATGGCCGTGTGAGAACTCTCCGGAGCCTCATCGTCCATCTCCACATCTTGTTCGCGCTCATCTTCGCGCTGCCTTCTTGTGCTAGCTTTCTTCGCTTGCTTTATCTCGTAAGCCTTCTCCGCGGCACTCTTTTTGGGCACGAGGCAGGATTTCGTCTCGTGGGGGCCCGCACAATTCTCACACTCGAGCGTGCTCTTGCAGTGTTTTGCCAGATGGCCAGGCTTGTTACACCTGAAACACTTGCGCTCCGGGCAGGCGTACACGGCGTGCTCGTTTGAGCCGCATTGTGTGCAAGAAGTGCCCTTTGATCGCTGCTTCTTGAACGAGCGCGGGGGCGACCTAGAATGTGTCGGCGACCTAGAACGTGACGACCTAGGGCGACGCTTGCTGGCAGCCATTTCAACTGCCTTTTGAAAGATGCCGACCAGGTCCGAGGGGTCTTCGCCGCGGGAGTACGACCGACGACTACGGTCACGGTACGAGCGGTGACCTCGATCTTCACTACGGTCACGGTACGAGCGGTGACCTCGATCTTCACTACGGTCTCGGCGAGACTGGTGACCTCTATTGTCACGGCCGGCGCGGTGGGGCGGGCGACTTCGATCGTCGCGTTGGCCTTTGCGCAATGTCTTTTCGTACTCAGACACGAAGCGCGAGTCCCAACACTCTAGTTCCACTCCCGTATGCTTTTTGAAGAAGCGAGGAGTGAAGAACGAGCGATGCATCATGCGCATCAGGGAACAGTCGTCAAGCTTGTGGGTCTTGCCACATAGCACGTGAGGGCTCTTGCACAAATGCCAGTTACGGCGGTGCTCCTCGTCTGCTGTTTGACCGCATTGGAAGCAGTCTTTGTGGTTCCTGAAGATACCACAACTGCTATAAATTTGACCTAGGTCGTCGTTGGTCTTGGGGCGACTGGGCGGGTTGTAAACGTGGCCCCGCCAGTACAATTTTTCTGGCTCGGTTGACATCGTGTAGGTGCGCAAAAAATGCGCGGGTGTTCGATGTTGTTGGGAAGTGGGACGACGGGGCGCGGGCGCGTGTATATTGTGCCCGTCACTCGCCGGGACAAACGTTTCTCCGGTCTCCGTGACGCGTTTCGCCGGCAACGGACTTGCATGGAAGTCACTAGAAGTGGAAACGAGGTGAGAGTGAAGAATCGACCGGATTTCGATAAAAAGAGCCACAAGACTGACCTGCTGATAGGCACATACCCAGAGTTCAGGCCGTACCACCAACGGTCTCTGCGAACAGAGTCGGGCAGCCAGTAGTGTGCTGTTCATGGCGCATAGACAGGAGACGAGCTTCAGAATATGTATGTGACATTAGGAAGACGAAACAGGTGCACTCGGAAAGAAATTGCAGCCACGATATCAAAAAAGGACAGTGCCTGGGTTGGGAAAAGGTCTGAAATGAAATACATATACGACAGCTCTAAACACGGATGGACAAGGATGGCAGTGTTTATGCAAGCAGAGGAGTTTGGTGGACGTGAAATATAGGCCATCGTAACGAGACAATTGAAAAAGCTGTCCCAGGACCGCCATGGTAGCGAATAGTAATAAGCCAAGAGTTTGATGACGACGAGAAGACATGTATACCGCGGTTACCAGAAATCTACGCACAGTCCCCGAGGTGCAGTTTGAGATTTGGAGCCTCCGTGTGTACCTCCAGGCTGGTGAACAGACTGCTTACTGTTACACATCAATCACTTTCTTGAAGCTGATAAATGGTACTATTGACCTCTGCGCGCACTGATTAGCAGTTGACACGGAAATCCCATGGCAATGTCATGTCTTTCCTGACTTCCCTGTATGCTCCTCAAAGGATGGATCACCAGAGGGGTAGTCTCGACCATACGTGATCGATGAGATGTCGTCGTTGGATTTTGGGAGCACCAGGCGCCTGCGAAATCCGTGCCCGTCTCACTCAACAAGAAGTGGTGAAGAGGTAGCCAGTATATGTTCAAAGATTTCTAGTAGAACTCGGTCAAGCGTCGTGAGGCTGCGAACATATTCAGGCTCCTCTAAAAAATTGCAATAAATCAAGCTTACCGACTACCATCTCATGCTGCAGAGCGGGCACGAATTTTGCCACTGCCTGGTGAAATCGAGGACACAAGCACACAAGTTTGTCGTCGACTTGTCCAGGGGTCGGTCGATGCCGCTAACTAACTAAAAGCTTGGCGACGCAACACGATAGCTTCACGCTTCAGTCTCCTGCTTCAAACACACACACACGGCAGTGATATACGAAAATGCCACGCGAACCAGACCCCGACGACTTCGTCACAGACGACGAGTTAGTAAGCTATGCTGATCATAGTTACGAGCCGAGCCTGGCTTCAAGCCCGGTGGCGCATATAAGGCCTGCATCACGACAGCAGAGGCCTAGCGTACTCATAAACAAGTTGCTGCAGAGCTGTGGGCAGCAAGGTAGCCACCGCGTGGAGAAAGCGCAATTGGCAGGACCGAGCAACCTCCGCATGCGCAACGAGGCGCCTGGTGCGATTTATGACATACCACTCAGCCCTGGAGCATCACAGGTGGACGACGCGGATGCAAATCCTGGGTCTGACGCAGCTCCCGACTCATTTGACCTGAGTCAGTGGAACAACAGTGGCTTACCAATTGGTGAGCGTTCTGCTGTAGTCAGCGGCCGCTCAAGGCTCGCCCGACATGCCGAAGGCTTGCTCGAAGACTCGGACATTTCTGACTTCTGGGATGAGGGTGATGACCTCATAGACTCAGACGATGAAGAGCTGAATTTTGCGCCTGCGGAGACGCAACTCGAGGCTGATTTGCACCGCGATCTCTCAGAAGGTGAAGCCGCCATTCCGGACTGCCAAGATGTAGGCAAGCTTGAAGGTTGGCACCCTCATGAACACGATGAATTCGCAAGACTTGTGCGTGCCATTGACGAACAGGGCTGGAACCCTGTCATTTTACATGCTCTCAAAGCAGAAGCAGACTCGGGTTCAGTTCTAGGCGCCCGATACGCAAAAGAAAAGCCAGTCTGGAAAGAGATGGCGTACCTCACTCTCAGCCCAATGCACCCACACGTGCTTGCTGAACTTACTCACGGAAATCTAGTGCTAGCTGCTCAGGCGAATAAGGAGCTGGACGACTTGCTGATGGCGTTGCACGAGCGATGCAAATCACAGCCCATCATTTACGCCCGTGTCCATGTTGACGCTTCTGGCAAGGCTATGTCAACCGCCGACGCCTTGCGTCTCGTCAAATGGCTCCGTCGCTACATGGCAGACGAAGAGAGCATATTGAACAATGAGAATTGCCAGAATGCAATCTGGCGTGTCGACCGCGAATTCTCAAAGCGATGGAGACGCACGGACACCAACGAGGGTGCACGTCGATTCCTTGCTACGAAGAGCGGCACGCGATCTGAAGATCGCCTTGACGTGCTGCGTAAGTTCTCTGATCGACTCGAGGCGCGCTGTGAAGCTGCCGACGACGGGTCTGGGACCACACTACTGTCGCCGCCCCTGCTCTACATCGGCTATGCAGCTCGCGGAGACATCCGCCAACGCCAGCATGAGGCTTGCGGCTCGTCTTCCAATTGGCTAGCAACGCTGGTACAGTCATTTTGCAACGTTGTGTGGGGCCGGGGCAGCTTTCGCATGCACTTTTTTGCAATCTGCCCGTTGTCTGAAGAGCAACAAGGGCCCGTGGCGGAGATGCTGCTCACGCGCATACCGGGCGCCTATTATCACAATGGAGGTGGTTTCTGCATAGACATAGCCGGGAAGAGCATGGAAAGCATACACTTCAATAAGCTCAACGCCGCACAGAGAGAAGAGCGGTGGAACGACTTCGGCGACTGGATCGATCAGAACACTCCCGCCAATAAGAACTGGGAAAAGCACGAGAACGCTGATAACCTTCGGAAGGAACAGCTGCAGGCTAAGCGACAGACTCAAGAAGAAGAGATCGAAGCCTACATCGCGCAGGTGGCCGAAGCACATTATACGTGCCAGGCGCATAAGACGCATGAGTTATGGCAGACTCCAGAGCAGAAAGAACTGGTGCGGTCGACTGAGCAACTTTGGGTCGAAGTGCATGAGAAGTTTCCAGAGTACTTTGAGTAGTGTTGATAGTTCTGATCAAACTCTGCACACGAACTGTGCACATATCCTTATTTATTAACGTGATGTATTGAGGGCTATTCTGGGGCGGTATGGATCAACCGTTATCGGTGCTCCAGAGATTTTTGATATGCCAAAGATACATGCTGAATAGTGATGTAACCGGAAGTAAAACGACGACGATTTTCCATATGGGCGGCCTGTTTAGAGGTTGTCATTCTGTTATGCAGTCGACATCTTTCAACGGCTGTCTAGACCCAGACAGGTCTTCACGAAGGCCTCCTTACTAAGCTCAACTCTAGAACATGTTTATTTTGGCTGTGCTAAATCGCGAGTTAGCTAGGACGCACATGTGAACGTGCATGATATGGCCCTGTCTAAAAGCATGCCTAAACTACAAGTTACATAATGAATAAAAAGCCGACACGCTTGACACCTTGAGCATACATAGCATCATCATCTCAATCTCTCTTCGCCGAAACAACTCGCGCGCAATTTGCAACCGCGGTGTTCTCCGCGTCGCTAGCCTCTCGTTTCTCTGTAAATGCTTCTTTCTCAGCCTTGCCAGGTCGCATGATGAGGAAAAGTTGCAAACGTGCGGATGTTTCTGCATGACATGGTCCCATTCGGCAATGTCGCCTGTCACTAGCTAGTCTCTCTAGAGTGCAAAGCTAGGAGGTCGCGGTAAAGACTGCAAAGCTTCGAATCGGCCGATATCCGCAATTGTGATAGGCCTGGGTGCGAAAGTTCGAGCGTACTGATCATACAGGCGATTCATAACGTAATTCTTAAACTTAGTCGCTCTGAGGGTGTTACTCAAAACCTAGCCTTAAGCATTGATGCTGACACCTAGGCTCATTAATGTAACCATCGCAGCGTCCAGGGTGTAGGTACCGTAATACATCCACTCGACGAACAAGTTGAAGGTGACGGGTTCTTCCTTTAGTAGCATAATGCAGGACTACGAATGCGACAAGCATGAGGCATGAGATACCAAAATGTTTCCCGAGTAGTCTTGCATGCTAAGATGCACGATGCTGACTCTCGGAGTGTCGGGGGATCTCGGGATCTCGGTAACTAGGCACTAGGTACGTTGCAGCTGCGGCTCCTGCCGTTCCTGGTGGCGCACGTGCCTCCAGCGACTTGGACTTCTCATCACGTCTCCGACCAGCATACAACGAACACCGCCACTCGCAATGGACCGCATCGCGATCACAGCGGGTACATTGAGGCGTCTCTACGCTCCCCGGCGTGTTGCCGGACACCAGAGAGCCTTTGATGGCACAGACGAAGATGACGATAACGACGACACGCAGCACACTTCACGCATTACAGCAGTGGACAAGCAGTCCCTTACTGCAACGCTTCAAAAAGTGGAGCAATCTGCGAAAGATACCCGCAAGGCAACTGAGGGTTTGTTACTTCTTTGAGAATTCATGTTTAAGCCATGTTAATTATTCCTAGACAAACTCCAAGCATTGCAAGCGGAACTTAACAAAGCCAACAAGCGACCAACGCTAGACGAGTTAGAGTTACTCCGGTCAAGCTTGAGACAGGCTGAAAAGGAATTGCTGGATACTAAGCAAGTGTCTCATCAACACAAAAGCGAGGCGCAGAAAGCCAATCAGGCGCTGCAAAAATGTCAAGGCGACGTACAAAAGGCCAACCAGGTGTCTAACTATCACAAAGGCGAGGCGCAGAAAGCCAGTCAGGCGCTGGTGAAATTTCAAGGCGACTTGAAGACAGCCGAGCAAGTGTCTAACCAACACAAAGGCGAGGCGCAATATGCCAAAGCAGAAACTGCTAAATTGCAAACCAAGTGCGAAGAGGATGTCTCCGTGCTTAGAACTAGACTCAGCAAAGCCTACGAGAGTGCAATGGTTGACTTTCGCACTCGCACGGTATACGAGCACCACCGCGAGCTATCTGAATCATATGAGGCAGAGCTCGAAGAATTGCGCGAGCATTTTACCGACCTTCTTGAGCGACGATACACTGCCGAAGAGTTCGATAAAGCAATCGCGAATAGATACACTGCCGCCCAGCTGCGTGAAGCCATCACTAATGCCGTCAAGGCCCGTGAAACAGTGCTTGCGAAGCATCACAAGCATCAAATGCGTGAAGCAGTTGACCTTGCTGTCGAGACTCGTGAACTAGACATTGCTTCCAGTTATGCAGAAATGCTGCACGTCGTGGAGCAAAGTGCACAAGCCGAGAAAAATAAGACCCTCGAAGAGCATAACCGTATCGTCACAGGTCTCAAAGACAAGCACGTTGAGGTAGTACAAGTTCTCAAGACAGAGCAGGACAGTTATGTCATAGGTCTTAAAGACAAGCACGCTGATGCAGTGCAAGTTCTTAAGACAAAGCATGAGAACAATGCAGACGGTCTAAAGAGAGAGCACGCTGATGCAGTGCAAGTTCTCAAGACAAAGCATGAGAACAATGCAGACGGTCTGAAGAGAGAGCACGCTGAAGCATTGCAAGCTCTCAAGACAGAGCATAATGGCACACTAAAAAGTCTCAAGACAGAGCATGAGAATAATGCAGACCGTCTGAAGAGAGAGCATGCTGAAGCATTGCAAGCTCTCAAGACAGAGCATGCCGAGAAAGTGGATCGTCTCACATCTGATCATACTGGAGACGTTCGCGAACTCGATTCGAAGCTATTGGCCCAGCGTGCAGAGTCGCATGCCGCTGCAGCGTATAGATTAGCCAAGCTGAGTGCGACGCTTGAAGCCCGTCACCTACGCAACGTGACACTTCATGCTTTGAGATTCGACGAAGAGCTGACAAAGACCTCGTATCAGACAACACGTATGCACAACATACTTTGCAGTCGGCATGCTCGACAGCTGGCCACCCTAGCTGACAGACATGATGCCAATCTTGCGCAAGAGCTCTATGTTCAGCGAATGAACCAGCTCGATGTGCACTCACAAGAGGTTGACCAGCGGCTCCGCGTGCAAACGGAGATGCATGATGCCCGCCTTGAGCAAGAGCTCTATGTTCAGCGAATGAACCAGCTCGACGTTCACTCGCAAGAGGTTGACCAGAAACTTCGCGTGCAGAAGAATGTGCACGATGCCCATCTCAAGCAAGAGCTTTATGTTCAGCGAATGAACCAGCTTGATGTGCACTCACAAGAGATTCACCAGCAACTTCGCGTGCAGAAGAAAGTGCACGATGCCCATCTCAAGCAAGAGCTCCATGTTCAGAGGATGAATGCCACAGATGCGTACCGTCAACAGAATGACCACTTGTGCAGGTACATACGTCACCAGCGCAAGGAGCAAAATCGTGTGCACTATGCAAGCCTCTTCGAATCTACGGCGCAGCACAATGCGAACTTCAAGCTACAGCGCGAGATAGACGCAGAGAAGCTTGAATCCAGAGAAAGATTCCATTTGTGGAGAAGACGATTTGAGAATGAGCAGTATGATTCTGCGCTCGAAGAAGCTTGGAAAATACTGGGCATCCGTCGGCCATCTAATGTCTCGAGATTTGACGAGATTGTGATGCTGCCCAGAAAAGCCAAGCTTCGCATGTCCCGTCTCTACCGTGAGCCCATCGAGACTATCTTTCGAGTCTTTTGTCTTAGACTCGGCCAATGGCCCTCATTCGACCTGTCAGGTAAACGCCACCATCGCGCCATGCGAGAATTTCTCAAGCAGTGTGTGTTCGTCCTTATTGAGGCCGTTGTTAAGCAGATCTAAGATAATAGGATGCAATACACTTATCTCATAAATCAGACTCTCTGGCAGGCTGCTCTGCTACCGGCCTATAAGGGCCTATAGAGCCCTTGCTAGGGCTGCGCTAAAATCTTCTATAATCTTCTAGTCTAATTAAAAGTTCTATAAACTTCTATACTAATTAGATTACTTATAAAGTAAACCTTGCTAGAGAGTCTAAGAAAAACTAGTTTTAGTTTTTAAGAGCCTTAAAACTTATTTATAAAAGGAAAGTATCTTACTTTTAATACTATACTTCTTATTATTAATAATATCTAAATATTTTATAGTTATAGCTAATTAATAGCTTATATCTTTCTTATCTAGGCTACTTATACTTAAAAATACCTACTTTTACTGCTCTGCTATTATAGTTATTATAATTATATTTTATAAGCTTATTAATATTACTACTTATCTATCTCTTATTACTATATTTCTATTATACTAAGCTTTCTAGTTTATCTAACTCTACTATAAAGACTTTTATATAATCTTACTTTAGCTAAAGTAATATTATTAATACTACTACTAATAGTAACGTTAATACTAACTATAATAGTAGCAGTAATAATAAACTTATATCTAATTTACCTTATTCTTATAAAGTAAGATTAAATATAATTACTTAGATATTATAGATAATATATTAGTTATTTAAAGAGATAATTAAGATATAAGTTAGATATACTAGACTATAAGATATTTATATCTGCTACTAGTAGTACTATAAATAGGCGCGTAGGCGTAAAGCTCTAAAGCGCGTAATAGACTATTTATTAAAGCATAGTATCTGCTAAGACTAGATATTTAAAAATTAATATACTACTAAGTTAGATTACTTTATACTAGAGTAGCTCTTTAGTAAGTTTATAGTTAATATAATACTTAAGTCTTTAAACTTATAGCACGCTACTAATAAAATTCTTAAGTATACTCTATTATAGTATACTCTACTAAAGCGTCTTCTCTAGAATTAAAGGAAGTACTACTTAATATATAGCGCTTAGAGCTAAGTAGAAATACTATAATAGAGAATATTTAGCTTAATAAGTATAGTATACTTTTCTTAAAGTTAGTATTTATCTAATATATTAGTATCTTACTTAGATATATATCTTCTTAAGTTAAGTATATACTATTAGGTAATTAAGACGCTATAAAGCTTTAAGTTATACTATAGTTACTACTATAGCAATACGCTTATAAGCAGAGTTATAGATTATACTTTAGTACGTTAGGCTTCTTTATTAGATATATTATAAGGTTTCTCTATTCTAGTAACTATATCTTTTTAATATATATATACTTCTATAAACTTATATAAACTTCTGCACTAATAAGAAATCTTCTATAAACTTCTATAAACTTCTTTACTAACTAGAATAGTATACTAATTCTTTGCAGAAACTCTTTATTATATAAGAGTATTATCTATAGTCTATAGTTATATATAATAATATTAATTTTATAGACTGCAAGTATAATAAGAACGCTAGCTATACTACTTAGCAGAAGTCTTTTATAAATATAATATATATTAAGTATAAGAATCTTTCTAATAGTAGCCTTACGCAGAATATACGTAATATATTAATCTCTCTAGAGCTTTATAATATTATTACTGCGCCTAGCCTAGCAGAAATAGATAATATTAGAGTATAGATATCTTATAGTCTTATTACTAACGCTATTAAACGCATTTATTCTTCTGCTATATA
>Ga0265780_10004000_pt1 | contig 19167 bp, 14 predicted proteins | sample P1T30metagenome_FD_192432 | JGI IMG/M metagenome (GOLD analysis project Ga0265780, IMG submission 192432) | Plant litter microbial communities from East Loma Ridge, Irvine, California - P1 T30 | ecosystem: Environmental > Terrestrial > Plant litter > Unclassified | place: USA: California...
AAACCACATGTTCCACCGTTTGAAAAAATTCCCGCCAATTCTGTTAAGTTTCAACCTTGCGACTGTACTGCCCAGGCGGAGTATTCTACGCGTTAACTAAAACCTTTTTAAAAAGATTAAATACTCATAATTTAAAGTAAAGACTACTAGGGTGTCTAATCCTATTCGATACCTCTACTTTCGTGTTTCAATGTCATTTTTATAAAATATGTTGTTTTCACCTTAAGATATACTTATAAACTTACTGTATTTTATCACTAGATTATAAATATAACATATATATATAAAAATCAAAGTAAAAAGGTATTATATTTTAACACAATAAAAACTGATTTAGTTAAATATAACTACTTTTACAATCTACACACCCTTTACGCCAAATAAATACGGATAACGCTTGCCACTCATGTATTACCGCGGCTGCTGGCACATGTATTGGCCATGGCTTCTTTTAAACTTATTATCATAATTTTAGTTTATGCACAAACTTTACAATCATTACGATCTTCATCATTATCACTAGTTCGCTAAATCACGCTTTCGCATATTGTTTAATATTCCTCACTGCTGCGAGACCGAAGGGTTGTTCTCATTCCCTTTGTGGCTGATTCTTCTCTCAAATCAACTAAAGATTGTAGGCTTAAATTTAACAAACTTAAATGCATGTTTGCCAAGTAATTACCTAATCTTAAATATAATTATCGAATAACAAAAATTTAAAAATTGTTAAACTGTTTAAAAATTAAAAAAAAATATAAAATATTTTAAAACAATATTATAAAAAAATATTTTTTTTTATGAATTATTTTTTATTTAAAAAAATTATTCGGCAAATATATATTTACTACTCACCTTGTCGCTATGAAATATAGTAATAATTTTTATAATTTAATTTTTTAAAAAATTAAATTATAAAAATTATTACTACATATACATTCAACTTGCATGTGTTATGCGTCTAGTTAGCGTTCACCCAGAGCTAAGATCACACCCAATTAAATTAAAAAGTACACATCCATTTAAAAATAATAAGATTTTTTAAAAAAAAAATCTTAATAAAAAAATAATTATCAACGGTATTTTCTTACACCATAATGAAAAGAATAACGTTTTTGAGAATTAGTAAATAATAATTTAGGTAAACCGAAAGTGTGTCATCACAATAAAAAATGTTCAAATGGTAAAGCACAAATTCTAATTGGCATATGATGATGATATCTACCACAAACCTCTGCACATTGACCATAATAAAAACCAACATTATCAATATAAAAATTATGATGTGTTGCTCTTCCTGGAATACAATCCATTTTCAAACCTAAACCTGGTATAAACCAAGAATGAACTACATCGTAACTGTTAGTAACAGCAGTTATATTAACATGTGCTGGCAAAACTAAAGTTCTTCTAGTTCTTAACATTCTTTTAGATAAAACAACGGAAGTATTTTCATAACGAGTTTTATTTTTTTTAAAAAAATTATATTGTTTAGTTGCGTTACCAAAATTTTCTATAATAGATTCATTATTGAATAAATATGGGTTTGCACTTCATCTTATTTTTTTAGTTTTATTATTATTTTCATCTTTAAAATATTTAACTCTTAATGGAATAGATTTTCTTCTTTTATAACGTTTTTGTTTCATAGTTAAAAAAGTAGAATTTGAAACCGGTTTATGTTTAGCATGAATTTCATTATCTTCAAATCTAAATTTAAATAATTGAATTACAGAATCATTATACTCAAAATTAGTTTTATTAGAAACAGGGTATTTAATAAGTCTTAATGGTGAATTTGAACCTTGACTTTTTTTAAACCATCTATTAACTTCTAAAAAATCATTATAATTATACAATAAATTATTGTTTAAATTAAATTTATTATTTAATAAAAAATTATAAATATTGGTTTTTAAATTAATTTGATTTTTTCTATCAAAAAAAAAATCATCTTTTAAAAAATTTAAATTTAAAAAATCATTAGAAGATTCTAAAGAATTGGTTCATGAATTTTTTTTATTATTAGCTCTAACAATAATATTGTTATAATTTTTATTTAAAACCAAAAAATTGTTATTTTCAGATAAATTTAAATTTAAAAAATTATTAATTTTTAAATTTTTTGAATTTTTTAAAAATTCATAATTAGTTAAATTTTGATAAAAATTATACTTTAATTGTTCTTGTGGTGATATCAAATGAAAATTTTTATTACGATAAAATTTTTGAGATAAATCATTTCAATATTTTTTAACCCATTTATTTTGAGAACGTAATTGTAAAATATGTAAATAATCATCTGCAACTTGTAAATCACCAGGGGTAGAAATTTGCCATTTATTTCTACCAATATTTTTAGGTACTGTTAAAATATCTGTAAAAGTTTTTAATTCAAATTTATAAATTCAATACCACTGTTTACCTCTAATTCTAATTGTTAATAAACCAGTTTCTGCTTGTCACTCAATCATTTTTAAAATGAAAGATGAGTTAGTAATAATATTAGCACATCAAGAAATAGGTATTAAACAAATAATTAAATCACCTCATTTACCATGTGGTCTATATGTAGTTGCCAATCTAGGTCTAAATTTTAAAGTTCTAAATCTAATGATTCTTAATATTATTAAATAATAAAAAGCTCATAAAAATGAAAATCAAAACCACCATCAATATTGTCATTGAGTCAAATGTATTAAAACATCTGATTGCATGTTGTTAAATCCTACACCAAAATTAGTCTGTAAAGCCACTTCAGTAACGATATTCCCTCACATAAAATAATATATATTAATAATTAATATTATAATTTAAAATAAAATTAAATTTGAAAATATAAAATAGTTAATTAAATTAATTTAAAAAATAAAGAATAGTTTTTTTATTTATACACATTTTATGTGAATTATATTAAAATAGTATAAAATAAAAAAAATAAAATAAAAAAAATAATAAAAAAACTAAAAATATTTATTATATTATAAAATTTTAAAACTTTTCTTCAAGAAGATAACAAAATTAACATAATAACTACTAACAACAATCAATTAAAATAACCAATATTATTTATAGTAGTTAAAACAGGGTGGTTAAACTCCTCATATTGTGAAGAATAAATACTGTATATATTTAAACCTTCACCCAAAGAAGATTTATTTAAAAATAAATTGAACATATAAATAGAAACAATATAAGAAACCAAAATTAATAAGCTAATTGCTATATTAGAAGCTAAAGTTGTATTTGTATAAAATAATGAATTTAAATTACTTCTATTAGATTGTAAATATATAATTTTTTTTGCTTTTTTAAAATCAAAAAAAACATAATAAAAAAGTCTATAAGAATAAAACAAACCAAAAACTGCTGCACAAAAAACATTAACTACAACAAAATATAAAAACATATAATTCATATTCATACCAATTAACAATAAATGTTTTATATAAAAACCTATAGAAAAAGGTAAACCAGATAAATTAATCAAACAAATAAAACTACAATAACATTCAAATGGTAAATATTTTCAAAAACCACCCATTTTTTTAAAATCTTGGTAATTTCTACTAAACCTAATAACATTACCGACACATAAAAATACTGCTGCTTTAAAAAAACCGTGAATATATAAATACAAAATTGTATACTCAGGTATATATGTACTATAACAAACCATTAAAAAACCACAATGACTAATAGTAGAATAAGCTAATATTTTTTTTATATCAGACTGGTAAGCTGAAGATAAACCACCGATAAAAGCTGTAAAAGAACCTATTATAGGTAAACAGTAATATATGTACAATGAACATTCAAATAAAGGTGTTAATTTTAATAATAAAAAAACACCAGCTGATACTAAAGTAGCAGAATGAATTAATGCAGAAGCTGGTACAGGCGCTTCCATAGAATCAGGTAATCAGATGTGAAAACCGAATTGTGCAGATTTTATAAAAGCACAAACAGAAAAAAAGAAAGAAATTAATTCTAATATTGATATTTGATAATCGAACATATTTATATAAAAATTATTAAAAACAGATATTTTATTGTTAAATACAATAATATTTGAATCGTTAATGCAAAAAAAAATTAAAATTATAGCTATCAACAAAGAAACATCACTAAATTTATTAAAAACAAAAGCTTTAAATGCAGATTTTAAAGTTGATATTCTAGTAGATCAAAAATTTATCAAAAAAAAAGAGGTTAAACCAATTAATTCCCAACCTAAAAATAAAACAAAAAAATTACCACTTGTAACTAAACAAATCATACTAATAACAAAACAATTTATTAAAAGAATAAATCTTTCTACATTTGGTTCATACCTGAAATAAGAAAATGCATAAATATAAACAAAAACTGCAATTGTTAAAGTTAAAAACATAAAACTATAAGAAACTGAATCAATATTTAACTCAAAAAATACAGGGTGTGTTAAAAAAATAACAAATCATTTACCTAAGTTTATTTTAAAAGATATGTTATCAACAAAAAAAATATCAAAATATATAATTGAAGAGAACCAAAAAAAAATAATAGATATTAAATTTAATATAAAAACACCATAAAAACCATAATAAGATAATAAAATTAAACTAATTAAAGTTGTAAATATATAAATTAAACCAAAATAAAAAAACAAAGGTAAATTAAAACCTAATATAAAATATTTAAAAAAACTTATATAAACATATTCATTTAATCAAACTCTAAAATCTAAATTTATTTCAGTTATCTTTAAGCAGTAGAAAAAAGACAAATCTTCATAACTATGTTTTAAAAAAATTTGATTTAAATTTTTAAAGCTAGTATCATAAGATAATAAATCACCAAAAAAAATAAAATTAAAACTATTTAAAATTAAATTAATAAGTTCTAATTTTATAAAAGAAAAAATATATAAAACATAACCTATATTAAATGTTAACATTAAATTAAAAAAATTAGATAATTCAGAACCATTAGGTAACATAAAATTTACTAAAAAAGAAGGTAATAAATTATGATAAAACATAAAAAACCAAACAAAATATAAGCTAATAATAGAAAAATATCAATTAACATTAGATACGTTAAAACGTATAAAATCAACAAATTTATTTAGGCGTTCCATTAATCGTTCAAACATAAACGTTATTTAACTTATATTATGAAAAAAAGACGAAAATAAAAAAAAATCAAAAAAGAAATTATTTAAAAATAACAAATTAAATCTATTTAAATCTAAAATAAAAAAAAAATCTAAAATAAAAAAAAAATTAATTATTTGTAAAAATTAATTTTTGGTAAAAAAACTAAATTTTTTTTTAAAAAATTTGTTCTATTATAAATAAAATAAAAATATAATTCTAATCAATAAGGTCTTCTTAAAGAAGTTATACCTAAATATAAAAATACATAAAAATAAGCACCTAACATACCTATATTACCACCTAATCTATTATAAAATCTACCATAAGGTAAAAATGTATTAGTATATAAAGCACACATAATAAATAATGCATAAGTAGTTTGAAAAAATAAATTCATTTCTAAATTTAAATGAGTTTGTTTATAAAAATTTTTTTGTTTAACTCTATTAATAGTAAATAATAAACGTCTTTTATAAAAAAAACCATTTTCATTTACACCATGTAAAGTAGGTTGGTGAAATAAAGAAAAAAATAAAAATAATAAACCAAAAATACCAGTTTTATGATGTGGACAAACTATTAATCATGCCATAAAAGGTCTAAAATATCAATGAGGTGCGACACCATAAAACCTAACATCAGAAATTAAACCAATATCACCTCACATAAAAATTTCATAAGATAAAGCTTCTGGTTCAGGATAAAGTCACCAACATAAAATATTTAAAACAATTAAAGCTTCTATAAAAGTACCTAATTCGTTAGATAAAGCTTCATCTCATCAAGACATTTCAGGCTCTAAACCATCATATGTAGCTTCATTTTTTCAATCATAATGCATATCAATACCATGTAATAAACCTAAATAAGCCATATAAAATGCAGAAACATAATGACCATAAGCTAATCTTATTAAAGTATCAGTATTTAAATTTTTATCGGTAAAAATTCATCAATAAACTTTACCATGAAATAAAAAAAAAGTATGCATAATATTAGCTGCAATTGTTAAAGTAATTTCACTTAAATGTGTACAACATAAAACTAAACCAAAAAAAGTAACAACTTGTAAAATCATAAAAGTAAAAACTCCACTTTTTCAAGCAATTTCATGTTCATATTCATACGCATTTATATATAATTTTCTAAATAAATGTATTCATGAGAAAATAAATAATAAATCTACACCTCTTTCATGTACTCAAAAAAAATCATCAGTATATAAATCTTCTAAATCTTCTTCATCTCTGACAATAGGAACCATCATAGATTCAGGAACTAAACTGAAAGATAACATAGTACCACTAACTAATTGAGAAAAAACAACTAATAAAATAAAAAAACCAAATAATGAGTGAACATCGTGAAATGCTACTGTTAAAATCGAAAAATATTTAACTAAATTACCTATATTTACATTAAAATAAGTACGTTGATACCAAGCCAAATTAAAAAAGTTTTTTGTATTTAAATATTAATTAAAATACATAATCTATATGTCTATATAACAAATATTTTTATTAAATTACATTCAGCGTTAACTAGAGTGTTTTTACAATTAAAATTTATAAATTTCTTTAAAAAATTAAATTTTATATTTAATTTATGTTTTTTTCATGCTCTATATTTTTTTTTCTTTGGTACAGCCATATTAATATAAAAATTAAAAACAGTTTATGTTATATAAAAAATATCAATTTCCATTAAATATTTTTATAGTTTTTGAAAAATTAAACCCTGTAATTTACACATCTAATAGTTTAACTAGTAATCATTATGTTTGTTATATCTCAAATAATTGATATTATGGTATAAATATTTTTTTAAAAAAAGAAGTTTTAATAAATTCCAATTTTTTAACCGATATGTCTGCAATAGATACATTAAATTTTGAAAAAAATATTTTAAATGTAGAAATTTTTAATAATTCAAATAGATTTATACTTTATAATACTTACTATTTGTATTTTTGTAAAATAAGACTTTCTTTTTTTCAAAACATAAATAAAAATGTAACATCGATCGATTCTATATACCCTAATGCTAGTTGATTAGAAAGAGAAACATTTGAAATGTATAATATACAATTTTTAAATAAAAAAGATAATAGATCTTTGTTATTAGATTATTCTAGAAACGAATTCCCAATGTTAAAAGATTTTCCTACTGAGGGTTATTATGAAATTTATTTTGATTTTTTTGAAAACAAAGTAAATTATATAAAAAATGAGTTTATAGAATTATAAATAATTAGATTATATTATTAAAAGAAATAAAAATATTAAAAAAATATTAATACTTTATTCAATGCAAACTTGAATTAATTTTTGATCTTTTATATTTTGATTGAGTTTAATTTGTTTTACAAGTAATTTAAATAATTTTATTAGATTACTATTTTTTTCTGAAATAACATGAATAATTTTATATTGTTATGTATTATTTCAGGGTGTTATAAATGATGATATTACTTTATTAAGTACTAGTATATTTATATTGGGTTTAGCTGGATTAGAATACTCTATCGGTATTTTATTATTATTAATTTTTAAAAACGTAAATAAAAGTTTAGATTTTAACGAAATAAATAATAATACAAATAACTCTAACATATTTAATAATAACAAAATTTACATAAACAGATATATATGGAATTATAATTAATACGTTTTTAAAAAAAAAAGGTTTGGGTGATATAGTTGTTTTATTTTTAATTCAAAATATTTTAACATTTACTATAATTTTTTGATTATTAACTTGGGCGGGTGAATTTTTTTATAAAAAAAAAAACCATTTAACTAAAAGAAATTTTTATGAATGTGGTTTTAAATCTACAACCGATGTTAATATACAAATAAATTTTAATTTTTCTATTATTTGTGTATTTTTAATTTTATATGATATAGAATTTACATTATTAATACCAATATTTTTTAATTTATATTACATATCTTTAATACAATTTATTTTAGTAATTTTATTCATTATTTTAATAATTATATCTCTTATATATGATTGACAAATGAATGCTTTAAATTGACAATATTAAAATAAATTAAAATTTTTAATAAAAATCGGTTAATATAGCTCAATTGGTAGAGCGTCAGATTGTGGCTCTGAAGGTTGTGGGTTCAAACCCCATTATTTACCCAAATAGATTGAATAAAATATTTAAATGAAATTAAAATTGATAAAAATGATTTTGATAATCATAAATTTAATTTATTTAAAAATATTGATATTTTTAATATTTATACTAAAAACGATTTTAATAATTTTTTTTTTGAAAATATATTTTTAAACTTAAATAATAACATTTTTAAATTTAAATTTAAAAATATAAAAAGTTTAATTTTTTTTTATTTATTTTATTTTAATAAAATAAATAAAAAAAAATTAAACTTTATTAATAAAAAAAAATTAAACTTTTATAATATAATAAACATTAACTTAAAAAAAAAATTAATAAAATTGAATTTAACTCAAAACGATAAAACCGTATTACAAATAACCCCTGGTATAGTTTATAAAAAATTAAATATGAATGTAAAAAAAAATAAAAAATCGTTTAAATTGTTAAATTTAATGGTTAAATTATTTTTAAAAAATATGTTAAAAATGTTAAAATTTAAAAAATTTATTGTAAATTTAAATTTTTTAAGAAAAGATTTTTTTTTAATAATAAAATTATTAAAAAAATATATAAATTTTAAAAAAATAATATTTATTTATTCATTAAAAAAAAATAATAATTTTAAATTTAAAAAAAAAAAATCAATTAAAAAAAAATTAACAAAAAAATTTAAAAATATATAAATTAATTAATATTTATTTTTTATATTCAATTATTTTTTTTTATTTTTTTAAAAATTTTAAAAAAATTAAATACAATATTTATATTTATATTTTTACATTATTATATTTAAATTATTACTATTCGTTAAATTTGAAAAATTTAGTTATTAATTTAGATTCTTATGAATCTAAATTATGAAATTATGTTCATATATTGAATAATAATAATAATAGTATAACATTATTTATAATATTATTAATACACATAATATTTAGTTTTAAAATTTTTAAAATTTTAAAACTAAATATTATGTGTAATTTTTTATTTAATGTTGTATTTATGAACTTATTAAAAAAAAAATTAAGTTTAAATTATTTTTATGTTAATAAATTTATTAATATTATATTAAATAATGGGGTTATTTTAATTCACCCTTTATGTATGTACATTTCTTATTGTTTATTTTTATTAATAATTTTTCTTTTTTTAAAAAAAAAGAAAAAGAAATGATTTATTATTTTACAAATAAATAAAATAAAAAAAATTATTATTTTTTTTTCTTTTAATGCTTTGTTTTTGGGTAGTTATTGAGCTCAACAAGAATTAAATTGGGGTGGTTGATGAAATTGAGATTTTGTAGAATTAATAGCTTTTATTTTTTTTATACAATCTATTATGTTAAATCACGTAAATTTTAATTTAAACTATAATTATATAAAAAATTATAATATAAATAATTTTTATTATTTAATTTTATTTTTTTTTTTAGTTAGATTGGACTTATTAAATTCTATCCACAGTTTTAATTCATTTATACTAGTTAATAATTATATTATATATATAATTATATTATTTTTTTTTATTTTATTATTTTTTATAAAAAAAAATTATTTTTTTTTTATAAAAAATAATAATACTAAAAAAAACAATATAATAATGTAAATAACATAATTATTAATTAAAACAAAAGAATTAAAACTGTGTATAGAATTTAATAAATCTAATCTAACTAAAAAAAAAAATAAAATTAAATAATATAAAGAATTTATATTATAGTTTTTAATATAATTGTAATTAATAGTGTAATTAATGTGATTTAATATTATTGATTGTATAAAAAAAATAAAAGCAATTAATTCTACAAAATCCCAATTTCATCAACCACCCCAATTTAATTCTTGTTGTGCTCAATAACTACCTAAAAATAAAGCATTAAAACTAAAAAAAATTAATTTTTTTTTAATTTGATTTAATTTTAAAATAATAAATCAATTATTTTTATATTTTTTAAAAAATATAAAAATAAATATTATAAAAAAACAATAACTTATATACATACATAAAGGATGTATTAATATAATACCGTTATTTAGTATAATATTTATGAATTTTTGAACAAAAAAATTAAACATGTTTAATTTTTTTTCTAATAAATTCATAAATATTATACTAAATAAAAAGTTTAAAACAAAATTTAAATTTAATAATTTAAAAATATTAAAATAATAAATAAATAGCAATAATAAAAATGTAAAAAATATTATACTATTATTGTTATTATTTAATATATGAACATAATTTCATAATTTTGACTCATAAGAGTTTAAATTAATAACTAAGTTTTTTATATTTAAATTAATATAAAAATATAAATATAATATTATTATAAAATTTATAAAAATATTTTTATTTATTTTATTAAAATTTTTTAAAAATAAAAAAAAAATAATTGAAAATAAAAAATAAATTTTAATTAATTTATATATTTTTAAATTTTTTTGTTAATCTTTTTTTAATAGATTTTTTTTTTTTAAATTTAAAATTATTATTTTTTTTTAATGAATATAAAAAAATAATTTTTTTAAAATTTATATATCTTTTTAATATTTTTAATACTAAAAATACATCTTTTTTTAAAAAATTTAAATTTACAATAAATTTTTTAAATTTTAATATTTTTATCATGTTTTTTAAAAATAATTTTATCATTAAATTTAGTAATTTAAAAGATTTTTTATTTTTTTTTGAATTCATATTTAATTTTCTGTAAATTATACCAGGTGATATTTGTAATACATTTTTATCATTTTGTGTTAAATTTAATTTTATGTGTTTTTTTTTTAAATTCACATTTATAATATTATAAAAAAATAATTTTTTTTTATGTGTAAAAAATAATTTTTTTTTATTTATTTTATTAAAGTAAAACAAATAAAAAAAAATTAAATTTTTATAATTTTTTAATTTAAAATTAAAAAATTTATTATCAACATTATAAAAAATATTTTCAAAAAAAAAATTGTTAAAATTTTTTTCACTATAAATATTAAAAATTTCAATATTTTTAAATAAATTAAATTTATGATTATTAAAATCATTTTTATTAATTTTAATTTCATTTAAGTATTTTATTCAATCTATTTGGGTAGATAATGGGGTTTGAACCCACAACCTTCAGAGCCACAATCTGACGCTCTACCAATTGAGCTATATCAACCTTTTTATTTTTTTTTTTAAATATTTTTAATATTTAATATTGTCAATTTAAAGCGTTCATTTGTCAATCATATATTAATGATATAATAATTAATATTATAAATAAAATAACCAAAATAAATTGAATTAAAAATATATAATATAAATTAAAAAATATTGGTATTAATAAAGTAAATTCAATATCATAAAGAATTAAAAAAACACAAATAATAGAAAAATTAAAATTTATTTGTATATTTACATCTGTAGTTGATTTAAATCCACATTCATAAAAATTTCTTTTTGTTAAATGATTTTTTTTTTTATAAAAAAATTCACCTGCCCAGGTTAATAACCAAAATATAATACTAAAAGTTAATATGTTTTGAATTAAAAATAAAATAACTATATCACCCAAACCTTTATAAATTTAATATGTTAATAATATATTAATTATAATTTCAAATATATCTATTTATATAAATTTTATTATTATTAAAAAATTTTGTATCATTTTTATTATTATTAATCTCATTAAATTCTAAACTTTTATTTATATTTTTAAAAATTAATAATAATAGTATACCTATAGAATATTCTAAACCTGCTAAACCTAATATAAATATACTAGTACTTAATAATGTAATATCATCATTTATAACACCTTGAAATAAAATATAACAATATAAGATTATTCATGTTATTTCAGAAAAAAATAAAAGTCTAATAAAATTATTAAGATTGCTTGTAAAACAAATTAAACTTAATCAAAATAAAAAAGATCAAAAATTAATTCAAGTTTGCATTGAACAATGTATTAATATTTGGTTAAAAAATATGATATTTTTATTTTATTTTATTTAGAGTTCAATAAATTCGTTTTTTATATAATTTACTTTATTTTCAAAAAAATCAAAATAAATTTCATAGTAACCTTCAGTTGGAAAATCTTTTAACATAGGGAATTCATTTCTAGAATAATCCAATAATAATGATCTATTATCTTTTTTATTTATAAATTGTATATTATACATTTCAAATGTTTCTCTTTCTAATCAACTTGCGTTTGGATATACAGAATCAATAGACATTACATTTTTGTTAATATTTTGAAATATAGATAATCTTATTTTACAAAAATACAAATAATAAGTATTGTACATTATAAATCTGTTTGATTTATTAAAAATTTCTACATTTAATATGTTTTTTTCAAAATTAAGAGTATCTATTGCTGATATATCAGTTAAAAAATTAGAATTTATTAAAACTTCTTTTTTTAAAAAAATATTTATACCGTAATATCAATTATTAGATATATAACAAACATAATGATTACTTGTTAAACTGTTTGATGTATAAATAACAGGGTTTAATTTTTCGAAAACTATAAAAATGTTTAAAGGGAATTGGTATTTTTTATACAACATAAACTGTTTTTAAATCATAAATATTATAATATGGCTGTACCAAAAAAAAAAAAATATAGATCATGAAAAAGGCATAAATTAAATATTAAATTTAATTTTTTAAAAAAATTCATTAATTTCAATTTAAAAAACAATTTATTTAAATACGATTCAAATTTATTTAAATTATTTATTTTATAAATTTTTATTTTTTAAAAGTGTAAAATTTATATTTGGCTTGGTATCAACGTACTTATTTTAATGTAAATATAGGTAATTTAGTTAAATATTTTTCTATTTTAACAGTCGCATTTCATGATGTTCACTCATTATTTGGTTTTTTTATCTTGTTAGTTGTTTTTTCTCAATTAATTAGTGGTACTATGTTGTCTTTTAGTTTAGTTCCTGAATCTATGATGGTTCCTTTAGTAAGAGATGAAGAAGATTTAGAAGATTTATATACTGATGATTTTTTTTGGGTTCATGAAAGAGGTGTAGATTTATTATTTATTTTTTCTTGGATTCATTTATTTAGAAAATTATATATTAATGCTTATGAGTATGAACATGAAATAGCTTGAAAAAGTGGTGTTTTTACTTTTATGATTTTACAAGTGGTTACATTTTTTGGTTTAGTTTTATGTTGTACGCATTTAAGTGAAATTACTTTAACTATTGCTGCTAATATTATGCATACTTTTTTTTTATTTCATGGTAAAGTTTATTGATGAATTTTTACAGATAAAAATTTAAATACTGATACTTTAATTAGATTAGCTTACGGTCATTATGTATCAGCTTTTTATATGGCTTATTTAGGTTTATTACACGGTATTGATATGCATTATGATTGGAAAAACGAAGCAACTTACGATGGTTTAGAACCTGAAATGTCTTGGTGAGATGAAGCGTTATCTAACGAATTAGGTACTTTTATTGAAGCTTTAATTGTTTTAAATATAATATGTTGATGGTTATACCCTGAACCAGAAGCTTTATCTTATGAAATTTTTATGTGAGGTGATATTGGTTTAATTTCTGATGTAAGATTTTATGGTGTTGCTCCACATTGATATTTTAGACCTTTTATGGCATGATTAATTGTTTGTCCTCATCATAAAACTGGTATTTTTGGTTTAATATTTTTATTTTTTTCTTTATTTCATCAACCAACATTACACGGTGTCAATGAAAATGGTTTTTTTTATAAGAGACGTTTATTATTTACAATTAATAGAGTTAAACAAAAAAATTTTTATAAACAATCTCATTTAAATTTAGAAATGAATTTATTTTTTCAAACCACTTATGCTTTGTTTATAATGTGTGCATTATATACTAATACATTTTTACCTTATGGTAGATTTTATAATAGATTGGGTGGTAATATAGGTATGTTAAGCGCTTATTTTTACGTTTTTTTATATTTAGGTGTAACTTCTTTAAGAAGACCTTACTGATTAGAATTATATTTTTATTTTATTTATAATAGAACAAATTTTTTAAAAAAAAATTTAGTGTTTTTACCAAAAATAAATTTTTATAAATAATTAATTATTTAATTTATTTAGATTTTTTTTTTTATTTAGATTTTTATAAATTTAACACTTTAAATTTAAATAATTTTTTTAAAAATTTTTTCTTCTTTTCTTCTTTTTTTCATAATATAAATTAATTAGCGTTTATGTTTGAACGATTAATTGAGCGATTAAATAAATTTGTTAGTTTTGTACATTTAAATATGTTTAGAGTTAATTGGTATTATTGTATTTTTTTTTTTTATTTAATTTGAGTTTTTATGTTTTTTAATAACTTATTACCTCAAATTTTTATTGATTTTATGTTACCAAATGGTTTAGAGTTCGGTAATATATTTAATTTATTTTTAACATTTAATTTTGGTTATGTTATTTATATATTTTCATTTATAAAATTTGAATTAATTGATTTTTTTATAAATATATTTAATTTTTTGATTTTTGATAATATTTTAAATTATGACCGTAGTTATAATAATATTAATCAATTGTTTAAAAAACATGGATATGATGATTTAACTTTTTTTTATTGTTTAAAAATAACTGAAGTAAATCTTAGTTTTAAAATATGATTAAATGAATATATTTATATGAGTTTTTTTAAATATTTTATTTTAGGTTTTAATTTACCGTTGTTTTTTTATTTTGGTTTAATTTATATTTTTACAACTTTAATAAGTTTATTATTATTATCTTATTATGGTTTTTACGGTGTATTTATATTAAATTTAATTTCTATTGTTTTTTTTTGATTCTCTTCTATTCTTTATTTTAATACATTTTTTATTGATAATATATCATTTAAAATAAATTTAGGTAAGTGGTTTGTTATTTTTTTAAATCACCCTGTTTTTTTTGAATTAAATATTGATTCGATTTCATTTAGTTTTATGTTTTTAACATTAACAATTGCAGTTTTTGTTTATATTTATGCATTTTCTTATTTTAGATATGAACCTAATGTAGAAAGATTTATACTTTTAATAAATTGTTTTGTTATAAGTATGATTTGTTTAGTAACTAGTGGTAATTTTTTTGTTTTGTTTTTAGGTTGAGAATTAATTGGTTTAACCTCTTTTTTTTTAATTAATTTTTGATCTACTAGAATATAAACATTAAAATCAGCTTTTAAAGCTTTTACTTTTAATAAATTTAGTGATGTTTCATTATTGATTGCAATAATTTTAGTTTTTTTTTGTATTAACGATTCAAATATAATTATTTTTAATAATAAAATTTCTATTTTTAATAATTATTATTTAAATATTTGTGATTATCAAATATCGATGTTGGAGATAACATCTTTTTTTTTTTCTATATGTGCTTTTATTAAATCAGCTCAATTTGGATTTCATATATGATTACCAGATTCTATGGAAGCGCCGGTACCAGCTTCAGCTTTAATCCATTCTGCAACTTTAGTTTCTGCGGGGGTTTTTTTATTGTTAAAATTAACACCTTTATTTGAATGTTCTCAATATATTTATTATTTTCTTCCTGTTATGGGTTCGTTTACAGCTTTTATTGGTGGTTTATCATCTGCTTATCAATCCGATATAAAAAAAATTTTGGCATATTCTACTATTAGTCATTGTGGTTTTTTAATGGTTTGTTACAGCACATATATTCCTGAATATACTATTTTATATTTATATATTCATGGTTTTTTTAAAGCTGCTGTTTTTTTATGTGTTGGTAATGTTATTCGTTTTAGTAGAAATTACCAAGATTTTAAAAAAATGGGTGGTTTTTGAAAATATTTACCATTTGAATGTTATTCTAGTTTTATTTGTTTAGTTAATTTATCCGGTTTACCTTTTTCTATCGGTTTTTATATTAAACATTTATTATTAATTGGTATGTATATGAATCATATATTTTTATATTTTATAATCATAAATGTTTTTTGCGCGGCTGTTTTTGGTTTATTTTATTCTTATAGATTATTCTATTATGTTTTTTTTGATTTTAAAAAAGCTAAAAAAATTATTTATTTACAGGCTAATAGAAAAAATTTAAATTCAGTTTATTATAGTAATACAACATTAGCATCAAATATTTCTATTAGTTTATTAATAATTGTTTCTTATATTGTTTCTATTTACATGTTCAATTTATTTTTAAATAAATCATCTTTAGGTGAAGGTTTAAACATATATAGTATATATTCATCACAATATGAAGAATTTAATCACCCAATTTTAACCACCATAAATAATATTGGTTATTTTAATTGGTTATTATTAATTGTTATAATGTTAATACTATTATCTTCATGAAGACGTGTGATTAGATATTATAATATTATAAATATTTTTAGTTTTTTAATAATTTTTATTATATTATTTTATTTATCTTATATAATTTTAATTTAATGTTTTTTTAAAAATTTTTATTAGTTAAATAACTTCGTTAAATAAATATATAAATGTTTTCATTTCAGTTTTTTTTATCAAAACAAATTAATTAGTAATTTTTATATTTTTTTATATTCTTTTTAAAATTAGTTTTTATTTATGTTTGTATTTTTTGTATTTATTTTTTTTTTTAAAAAATAATTTATGTGAGGGAATATCGTTACTGAAGTAGCTTTGCAAACTAATTTTGGTGTTGGATTTAATAATACACAATCAGATGTATTAATACATTTGACACAATGACAATATTGGTGATGATTTTGATTTTCATTTTTATGAGCATTTTATTATTTAGTAATATTAAGAATTATAAGATTTAGAACTTTAAAATTTAGACCTAGATTAGCAACAACATATAGACCACATGGTAAATGAGGTGATTTAATTATTTGTTTAATACCTATTTCTTGATGTATTAATATTATTACCAATTCCTCTTTTATTTTAAGAATGATTGAATGACAAGCTGAAACAGGTTTATTAACTATACGAATTAGAGGTAAACAATGATATTGAATTTATAAATTTGAATTAAAGACTTTTACTGATATTTTGACTGTTCCTAAAAACGTAGGTAGAAATAAATGACAAATATCAACACCAGGTGATTTACAAGTAGCTGATGATTATTTACATATTTTACAATTACGTTCTCAAAATAAATGAGTTAAAAAATATTGAAATGATTTATCTCAAAAATTTTACAGAAATAAAAATTTTCATTTAATTTCACCGCAAGAACAATTAAAATTTAATTTTTATCAAAATTTAACTAATTATGAATTTTTAAAAAACTCTAAAAATTTAAAATTAAATAATATTTTAAATTTAAATATTTCTGAAAATAATAATTTTTTAGTTTTAAATAAAAATTATAATAATATTTTAGTTAGATCTAATAATAAAAAAAATTCATGGTTAAATACAATTGAATCGTCAAATGATTTTTTAAATTTAAATTTTTTAAAAAATGATTTTTTTTTAGATAGAAAAAATCAAATAAATTTAAAAAATAATTTACATGATTTTTTAATTAATAATAAATTTAATATTAATAATAATTTATTATATAATTATAATGATTTTTTAGAAGTTAATAGATGGTTTAAAAAAAGTCAAGGTTCAAATTCACCACTAAGATTAATTAAATATCCTGTTTCTAATAAAACTAATTTTGATTATAATGATTCAATAATTCAATTATTTAAATTTAGATTTGAAGATAATGAAATTCACGCAAAACATAAACCTGTTTCTAATTCAACTTTTTTAACTATGAAACAAAAACGTTATAAAAGAAGAAAAGCCATCCCTTTAAGAGTTAAATATTTTAAAGATGAAAATAACAATAAAACAAAAAAAGTTAGATGAAGTGCAAATCCTTATTTATTTAATAATGAGTCTATTATTGAAAATTTTGGTAATGCAACTAAACAATATAATTTTTTTAAAAAAAATAAAACACGTTATGAAAATACATCGGTTGTTTTATCAAAAAGAATGTTAAGAACTAGAAGAACATTGGTTTTACCAGCACACGTTAATATAACAGCAGTAACCAATAGTTATGACGTTGTCCATTCTTGGTTTATTCCTGGTTTAGGTTTAAAAATGGATTGTATTCCAGGAAGAGCAACACATCATAATTTTTATATTGATAACGTGGGTTTTTATTATGGTCAATGTGCTGAGGTTTGTGGTAGATATCATCATCATATGCCTATTAGAATCTGTGCTTTACCATTCGAACACTTTTTATTATGGTGACACACATTTGGTTTACCTAAATTATTATTTACAAATTCTCAAAAACGTTATTCTTTTCATTATGGTGTTAGAAAATATCGTTGATAATTTTTTTTTAATTTTTTTTTTTTATAACAAAAATTGGATGTGTACATTTTAATTTAATTGGGTGTGATCTTAGCTCTGGGTGAACGCTAACTAGACGCATAACACATGCAAGTTGAATGTTTATATAAAAAAAAACACATTTATAAAATAATAAAATTATTTTATAAATGTGTTTTTTTTTATATTTCATAGCGACAAGGTGAGTAATAAATATATTTTTGCCAAATAATTTTTTTAAATAAAAAATAATTCATAAAAAATTTTTATTTATTTTTATTTAAATTGTTTTTTTTATATTTCAATTCATGTTTTTTTTAAAAAGTTAAACAATTTTTATTATTTTGTTATTTGATAATTATATTTAAGATTAGGTAATTACTTGGCAAACATGCAGTAAAGTTTGTTAAATTTAAGCCTGTAATCTTTAGTTGATTTGAGAGAAGAATCAGCCACAAAGGGAATGAGAACAACCCTTCGGTCTCGCAGCAGTGAGGAATATTAAACAATATGCGAAAGCGTGATTTAGCGAACTAGTGATAA
>Ga0265780_10004001_pt1 | contig 19165 bp, 23 predicted proteins | sample P1T30metagenome_FD_192432 | JGI IMG/M metagenome (GOLD analysis project Ga0265780, IMG submission 192432) | Plant litter microbial communities from East Loma Ridge, Irvine, California - P1 T30 | ecosystem: Environmental > Terrestrial > Plant litter > Unclassified | place: USA: California...
CCACTTCTTCAAGCTTCTACTCGTGGATGGCCGATCCGGTTCTTGTGCTTGTACGGGAGTAGTCTGTCCCACACTACTCCTCTGACTTGTCGTCCCGAACTGACTGGCATCTGGTGTTGTGTCGTCATCGTCATCGTCGTCGTCGATGGGTGGGGCCCATCTCTCGAGGTCCCCATTTACTACAACGAACCAGCCCAATTTCTCACCCGGTGCCACTTTGTCCCTCAATTCAGCGAGGGCTGCCCACTGCTCTTCCCCCAGGCCTGCCCCTCTCACTTCGTCTACGTCTATACCAAGCTTAATCTCCTGCACGATGTCGCATACGTATGCATAGGGTTGGTCTTTGGCGACAATGTCGTCGGGGTCGTATTGCTCAATAAAGCGCAGATCAGGCAACTGGGCCATTTGTTCCGGCCATTGAGTCTTGAAGTTTTCCGTCATGCAAGCAGCTGTGGCCGGGGCCATAAGCCATTCGGGTGCGGCATCGTCGAGGTTTTGGAGGATGACATGGATGCGGATCTGTGCGCGAGGCCACCGAAAGCCGTGAACAAGCCAGGTAGGCATTTCGGGGTATGGGCCGCAGACAAGCTGGAAGATGCGACGTTGTTGCTGTGGAGCGAGGCCAGCATTGATAAGGTAGAGTGCCTTCAGCAAACTTTTGATTGCAAGTCGTACATTGTCATACACGTAGACCAGGGTATGGATGTGATAAAGTCAATGCAGAGGTCTAGGCAAGCCTCAGCCGGTGGTTGGGAAGCTTCCTTCTTGACTCGACACGAGCAGAAGGGCAATAGATATGAGGCACGACGGGGGGGGCAAATATTGTATTGACTCGGGCATGATACATCCCATGATTCAAGTAGCAAGCCTTCGACTAGCCATTGCAGGTTGGTGTGCGGTGTGCGGCGTGCCTGGCCCGAAGTGTTGCGGGGGACGGCTGGGATGACGGGTAGACCACGACGATCGTTGGCGCATGGACCCGCACTCCACTAATGCATGGTCAAATGCTGACATTCGTCGACGTTCTCCACGAGTCTCGCTATATAGCGGGCAAACCTCATCGGTGCCACTATGCCGCTGTATGTCATGCTCTTCTACACACACATGCCTGGACTGTTAACCAATATACAGGCATCTACTAGGCAAAAAGGTACATTCTGCCATAACCCTTGACCGTCCACAAACTCACGCTGAACGTCACAGTCATGGAACGTCTACAATGCCGACAACATTGCGCGGGTCAAGGCCGACGAAGCCGCCGCAGCTGCTCGCGAACAGGCTGATGAGCAGCATATGCAAGAGCTTGATGCCGAGCGACGTGCTGCTATCCTGCGAGGCCGAACGCCACCGCCCTTACCAGAAGAGGTACCGAAACAGGAAGATGGATCGAGGCGAGTGAAGGAAAAATACGAGGGGGTTCGCGAAAAGAAAAGAAGGAAGCTTGCCGGGGAGGATGATACAGACATGGACATACGGTTGGCCAAGTCCATTACAATGCCAGGGGACGACGACGATAAGGACCCCAAGGTCTTGAGACTCCGCAGCACCGCCAGTGATGCCCCTCTCCAAGACCATGCCGGTAATATCAATCTCTTCCCTGTGGATATGAAGGAAGCCACAAAGCGCGAACGGAATGCTGAGGCGGAGAAGGAAAAGCGAAAGAAAGAAAAGGCTCTCGAGGACCAATACACCATGCGCTTCTCCAATGCAGCAGGAAGGGCAGGGCTAGACCAGCCATGGTACACGGCCCAACAAAAGCCTTCGCAGGACACTGCTAAAGACCAGGATCTTACCATATATGAAGGCTTCGTAAACAAAGACGTTTGGGGAAATGAGGATCCGCGACGCAAAGAGAGGGAACAGGCCCGCATCTCCACCAGTGACCCGTTCGCCTTCATGCAGCAAGCCCAGGCTCAGCTGAAAAAGTCCAAACAAGATAAGAAGCGGTGGGCTGAAGAGCGTGATCGCGAGCTGAGGGAATTGCGAGTTGCACAAAAGCAGGACGATAGGCAGAGCAGTCATCATAGGAGAGAGAGACGTGACCAGGACCGTGTCGAAGGCCGTGCGCATCACATTAAAAGCCCTCGGTCAAGACATGATCGTAGAAGTCGGAGTCCCAGTCGCAACGGGGACAGGCATATGTACAGGTCTTCGCATCGCAGCGAGAAACGACGGGGTCATAGTAGGAGTAGAGAGCGCGATCAACAACGATGTCGAGGTCGCAGACATGACAAGCACTAGAGCCCCAGGGACAGTGGGTTGTGAAAAACATGAGCAGGACGAGACTATGGTAATTTCATTGTCTGCATGGATACATCTCGTTTGGTCTCATAGTACACGCAAAGTTGTTGCCTCCGTCAATTTCAATACTACACAGACTCCACATCTGTGTTTTGTGCATTTGGCTCAAGAAGTGCACTATGCACTCTCAATTCACCTCATCTAATCCAACAAGTATCCCTCCTTCACAGCCAACCCGCTCCAAAGACCCCTCCCAACCCCATCACAATACCTAAAACCATTCCTTTGACTGTCATCTTCCTACGCACCCCTGTACTTTTCTCTACTCCCTCCAAACACACAAATAACCCATCAACCTGCCACTCACTCCTCAGCATCGCCACGCAAGCAAAACTCGGATCTTTGTTGGAGCACTCATGCACCTCGCACACGGCCGTCTGCAAGCACGCCGTTTCGTTGACGGAGAAGACTTGTGTCTGCCACGTGTGACAGCAGTTGTAGAGAATGTCGCGCTCACTGCGCGTGGGTCCGAGGGCGATGAGGCCGGCGAAGTTGGCTAGTGTGATGGGAAGCTTGACGGCGCAGGTTGGGGGAATGCCAGGTAGCGATGTTGAGACGGTCGATGGGGTGACCATTGCCTTATCGATGATGGGGGGATTTGATCGGTTGAGGACGAGGGTGAAAAGTGAGGGTGAGGAATGATGTTGGTTTTTTCTGTTGCTTGTGTTGGTTGTTGTAGATTTGTGCTTGGGGCTGGGTTTGAGATTGTTAAAGTGTCGAGGTGGAGGAGCGAGTTGAAGTAATAGTTCTAGAGGCGAAGGCAGGTCGAAGGTAAAGACAATCGTGACCGTGCGCAACTGATCTTGAACATACCGGGCTTCTGTTGTAACCATAAAACCCCTGTATTAAGCACAAAGGTTAAGCATTATACTGAATAGGTGGGTGATTTCTGAATAAGAAGTGTTGCAAGCCCGATTTGAGATCTTTTTATCACACTCACCTTCACCCAATCCTCGAACAAGCAGTGAGATCCGAGATTTCTGATTGCGAGTAAACAATGAATGAATCATTTGCGAAGTGAATTATAATTATTGCTAGAATAAGTTGTGTATCACTGAACCGTAACACGTCCCGAAGATAGAGAGCAAGCCGATACTGTTTTGAGACAGGCGAGGAGCAACAATACACGCACGTAAACGACGAGATAAATATACGCTTCACATTAGAAGGTGAGAAATAGTGTACTTATGTCCTTTTCAGGCACCAATCATCAATCACAGAATATTGCTATCTCACCCAATCAAGAGCCAAGAGACCCTCTTCACATCTCCACTTCCCTCTTCTCAACAGTATCTGTACCTCCCATTACGCCTGCTTTATCTGAGCTACCAACAGGCTCTCTTGTGTAGTCACTGCCTGCACTCTTCTCATGAAGGTCGAATAGCGGCTCCATGGGCTCCACATTCTGTCGCAAGATGTGCTTCCGCATGTACCATGGCAACTTCTTCCGGTAGTACGCCGAGAACTGGCGGTTCCCAACGTCGAATACAGTATCCAGTTCTTCTAGTGTGAGAGCCTTGGTTTCAGGCAAGAGAAAGTACGCGTAGAAGAATCCAAAAAAGTTCCAGGCGGCGTACCAGCAAAACGCACCAGTGGGAGTGAATGCATCGCGAAGCGCGGGCCAGGTGAGCGAAAGGATAAAGTTGAAGCCCCAGCAAGTGGCGGTCGCAAAAGACATGCCAACGTCGCGGAGATGTAGGGGAAATGCCTCAGCCGAGTATGTAAAAGGCACTGGGCCTTCGCCGGGCGAGTAGACGGCCATGACTGTATTGTCGTGATTAGCAGTGTTATTGCAAAGCTGTGCTTCATTCGGCGTTGAAACATGGGCTGACTTACAGGTGTATATAGCAGCAGCAATTGATGCAAGGCGTTCCTGACTTGGTCGCTTCGTTTCTGGGTCCAGGGGCAGATAGAAAGACAGCCCGCACCAGAGCAGACAAAGACCCATGAGCGGGAAAGTAGTGAGTAGTAAGTTACGACGACCAAACGTATCAATCGTATAAATGGCTGGAATTGCGAAGATAAAGTTGGTAATACCAGTACCCATGGACGTAAGTAAGGCTTCAGACTGCGTGAAGCCGGCCTCTCGAAAAATGGATGTCGAATAGTACGCTGACACGTTAGCTTTCATGTAAATCCAGTACGAATGACCCTACTAACCTATGACATTGACTCCGCAGAATTGCTGCATAAACATGACAAAAAATGCGCTCTGTGCAGCTCGGCGGTTACGTCGGACAGTGAAAAATTCTTTCCAGGCATTGCGGCCTTCGCGCTCTGCGGTCTCAATCTCGAGGAGCTTGTATGCGTAGTACATGTCGCGTGCAGCTTGCATCTTGTGTCTGCGAAGTCGGCAAAGAGCTGCGAAAGCCTTGTCGAACTTGCCCTTCTCCATGTACCCTAGTATGGTGTGAGTATGAACACGAGCCAAAAATTGTTATCATGGCTTACAGCGGGGTGATTCTGGACAAAAGTATACTTGGATGCAAACAAATAGCGGAGGAACACTGGTGCTAGCCAGCATCCATCTCCAAGGTGAATATTGCCCCCCAATGATAGTAACGTTCTGGAAAGCGACTGACACGATGAAGCCCAGCATGATGCCAAATGCTGTCCACATTTGCCACATCATTGTCAAAGCTCCACGAATAGTCTTTGGCGCAGATTCGGCCGCGTAAACGGGTGTAGTCGATGACTTCGCGCCGACAGCAAATCCAAGCATGAACCGAGCAACAAGGAGGTTCGGCCCTAGTCACAGCATCAGTCTATGGATCCAATGCAACACGCAATGGCTTTACTTACAACTATCGGCAGCTGCCATCCATATCCCAGTAATGAATGAGATGATGCACGAGATGAAGATAGTGCCTCGACGACCAAAGTATTTGTTGAGCGGTGCATTTGACCAGCAGCCAATGAGACAGGAACAGAGGTATGGTGCGCCATTTAGCAGGCCGCGAAGCCACACCTGTTCCTCTCCAATGTTGAATTCTTTGAAATAGAATTCCTAAAGGGATGAGCATTCAGACATTGCAAAAATGGTTAGACGACGAACTGACCTGAGCACCGTTTACTGCTGTCTGGTCCATGCCTTGCACGATTGCGGAGCCAGCACAAAGAACGACCAAAAAGTACAACATGAAGGGCTGTGACCATCGATGATTGATTTCATATCGGAGCAGATCCTTCTCTTCCGTAGATAGTTGACTGACATATTCGAAGCCGTCATCTCGCTGACCCACACGCGCAATCAAAGCGCCCTTTCGAAAGGTGTCCTGGTGCTCTTGTAGGCCTTTTTCTACACACCAGGCGTCGACGTCGGCAATGACTTGTTCCTCACTGAGACCCGCCAAAGGGTTGCGGAGCTTCGCAGCGACAGAGGCTTGCCGCGGTTGGCTGCCCATGTGTTCATGATGGTGTGCAGTACCGAAATCGGATTTGCTGCTAATCGAAGACGATGTAGGCTCTGTAGTCTCTATGTCTGGCTTACGGCGAGACATTTTGACGGCTGGATGTGCGTGTCGTGCGTAGGAAGAGAACCCAGCCCAGGGGAAGACTGCAGATCGCAAAGTGGATATGATAGAACAAACACCAAGTAACAACAGGGAGCCATGACAGCTCCTATTAAATAAAAAGATTATGGGGCACAGTTGACGCCCGCTTTTCTCTCCACGAAATAGTGGGTCACTCCTGTATCAGAGTATGATTCCCCATGGTTCACCACACCATCCAACGTGTTGGCGCATGTAACCATACATCAGTGACAGGCTATAAGACATCCATACCAAGACATGAAGTTCTGTTTTCATGGAGCGAACGGTTCTGGGACTATGTCATTGTGGGTTTTGGCTTCTCGGCGGAAGCTGGGTGTGTACTTGGCAGCGGAGTGCGGCAGTGGCTTAGTAGTAGCCAAGAATATTTGTATTGCCAGTTTGTGGTTGGCCTAATCACACATTCATCTTCTAGCCAATCATATATACTCCAGCACTGTCCTCAAGGACCGGTGTTGCGGTGGTCAAAGACAGTGCTGGATGGTCTTGGCGTCAAGCGGAAATACCCCTTGGCAACGCGTATCATTGCCATAAAAGGCATTCCGCCTTTTCATGTTCGGCATCGGGATCCGCTCTCGATCTTAGGATCATTTGGGGGCGCAATCCAACGTGGAATTGGTGGACATAATCTCATGGGCGAGAAGACTCCGAATCATGTACAAGTTGTGGAGAAAATATCGGTGAATCGGTAGTTTGTGCAACCATGTGCGTTGCCCGAATGCTATAATTAATCATATGCGGAGTTGTCAGTAGCTTACACTAATATGAGGAGTAAAACTCCAGATGGGGTAAGACTTCTTATCAATAAGTGGCGAAAACTGACTGCAGTCATGAAAGCGTTGATTACTTTGTCTAGCAATATGCTCAGAACGACCACACTAGCCCTGGGAAAGCCCCGATACCGACTCTCTAATGCATGCAGGGCATTCGCGAACTGGGGTGCTGAGTTTGAAACCCCCCCTACCTTCTTAGTGCAAGGCTTTAATCCAATTTGGCGTGGACCCAAGCTCCCCGTAGCAACAAATTATCCATCTCCTTCGCTACTGTTACGTTCGAGATTTTCAGCTCCAGATAGTGCTGACTGGTCCTGCTTTCGTCTTCCACCCAGATGTTGGTCCCATTGGGATAAAGATAGTTGTATCCGTTCTTGTTACCGTACTCGAACCAATTGCCCAGCCCTCTGACAGCGTAGACCATAGTAAGATGATCCCACGAGTATTGCGAAACATTATATCCACCCCACCAGTCGAAACTTGCTCTTACTGGATCGTCAGGGGGCCCACATACTGTAAGACGAGCACCAGTAAAGACTTTCACGCCGACTTCTGCGCCGAGAAAGGTCATAGGGATACAGTCGGGCCAAGTATTGACGACATGTGGTGCATCCTGTTGCGCAAAATTGTACTCCTGGTCAAGGGAGTACTCCGATAGATACCCACCACCCATAACGACTAGTTCCTTAACCTTCGCTTTCACGAGACCGTATCCGTCCAAGGCTGAATACTTGTCTGCAGTCGTATTGAGAAGACCAGATAGTGACCCCATGAATCCGATGGAGACGATTGTCACTGTATTGTTTTGCGCCTCGGCCAATGTCTTACGATATAGCTCTACTGGGTCCCAGGTGTTATTTATATGGCCCCAAGGTACTGAACCGCCCGACCACCCCGCCGCTACCTTAGTAGCATATTCGCCTCCGAATGGCTGGGAGGATGTCCTGTTGGTGAAGGGCCTCGGTAATCCGATGGGTACAGTACTATAGCCATAATGGTTCACTATGGCAGACGCAGCGAGCGCTGTGTATGTTGAATTGACGTTTACGTTTACGGCGAGGAGATTTGTGTTCGGGAGTGTGCATGCAAGAAGTAGCGCTGCTGTATCGCTAGTGCAGAGTCAGCTTTTTTCCTAACAAACTAGCGATATCTCCATACTCAATGGCGTCGAAGAGATCGGTGTCTACAATCAAGTTTTTGACTTTTGGCCGGGCAGCCGGCTCAACTACGGTCGACAAAGACAAAATTGCCAGCGCATACGTCAATGCGCCTCGGGAAAACATGTTATCGAGTGTGCAACGAAAAGCAGAGAGCTAAAAAAAAAGTTGATATCATGGAAACACTTATATATACCAGTACTGAACAAGCAGCGTGCTTCAAGCAGATGAAGTCGACCATGTGGGCCTTTGATAAGGTTCCCCACTCATGCGGTGCTACGGAAAGTAACGGCGATCCCAAAAGCAGCTCATGCTCAGGCGCACGATGAGGAGCAAATAGCATGTCGTGATATGCCCTGGGAATCACGAACATCGGACATGAGCGACGTACTGTACGATAAGGCTTGTCTCTATCTCTATCGAAAGAATGCTGCATTACGCAGAGTGGGATGGGTAAGTGAGTCTCGGATCCCGAATCCATCATCGATGAAGCAGATAATTTAGATTGCCCTAAAGGTAAGCGCCGTCGTCGTGCTGATCTACGGAGGTCATGACGATGGCCCCGGAGCTAAGCGCGCTAAGACGAACGCAGTCCTTCTACCACAAGATCGCGAGGAACTTCTTATCAATCACAGTTCCTTCAGAAGACGAAGCACATCCGACTTGTAGCTCTAGATCTGACTTTCTTTTGCACTTATTATTGGTTTCTATTCTGAGAGCGGGAGGGATCGAAATCGCAATGTGCGCTGTTCACTAGAGGACGTCAATGGCTAGTTCCGAGACCTCTACCTCGATCAGCTTGCGTCTCGGACTTCATCAATACGACGACGAGATTACTATCACAGAGTCAGGCGGCTCGGCCTTGAAAGATACACAGCTATGCTTTTAGGATGCGCGTCGAACGGCGACTTGCTCAACTGTCCGCAATGCCTTTCCAAACGAATGCGTCGCGGCCATTATGGATCTCCTTTGCTGTAAACATAAGAAGATTGGCTTTGTGTCTACTCGACATTGCCGCTGCGCACGCACGATCAGGCTCCGTGTTGGCAGTGCATACCAGTATGAGTTCACATGCCACCGATGTGGCAAGCCAAACAGATCCTCCAGTAGCATTCTCCTCCAACTGGATCTACTGGATCATTCAATAGGCCCCCTTCCCCTCTCTCTTGGCCACTCCATCTATCTTTAGTGCTACGAATCTTTCATATTGGGCTCAGGAAAATATCTATTCAATGCTCAATCTAATTTCGACAAGTTGAAATTCTCAAATCTGTCTCGTTGCGATGTTGCAATGCTTCAAGTAGGCAGATGGCTTGTGGTAGCTTACCCCGCAGACAATGCAGGTTTCTGGTTGATGCATTACCACATTGTAAGTTGAATTTTCTGTACCTTTGACCATTCCACTGACATTTGATAGCCAACTCATATAGGCATGGGTCTCAGCGTTCAAATCAAAGAGCAAGAGAAACAGCTGAGTTTTCCTGGAAAAGGCTCGGAACGGTGCAGGACCTGCAAAACTTGGGATGACTATACGACCGGAAAGCAGAACGTGTGGGCTCAGATTAATCCCGGTCTCTTGAAGCGCTGTCTATCTCTTATGTACATTGAATTGGTATCTCGGGCTTGTCGAATCGTAGCAGCAAGACACCCAATCGTGTGCTGCAACAAGGAGACGGTGACATCCGCAATTTCATGTAAGGTTCAAATTGAAATGGTATTTCTGCCAGCTGCACCCGCTTACATTGTCATTTTCAGTCGCACCGCCATCTTGCTCGACTTTCTTTTTTATCAATCCAACACTTATTTTTCGATTTGTATTGCGTTAACCAACAATCCATGTGTTGTTTTCGAAGTATGTGTACTTTCCCAGTACTCCTGCACACAGTTGGCGGTCAGTTTCAACGAGTCAAGATGTCAATTCTTCCACCATATCCCCACTACCAAGCCCGTGCCCTGTCATCACAGAGGTAAATGAATGATGGCTCACTGTACCCAAGAGATGGGGTACAGGAGGACACGGCAAGCTGACCAGTTACCCCATTGTTGGAAACGGCAAGCTAGCCAAGTACGAATAGAACGAGCGGGGAAGGCCCGACCTCCACCTCCAAATCTACGAGTAAGCTCGTGGTCAATGAAAGTTGCTACGACACCACCTGGCAAACGGCGGCTTATCGGGCGTTACATGTCATACACGCCATATATCCAGCCAATCACACGAGAAGAGCACGAATCGGCGAATAGTATGGAGGTATCCAAGACCTTGAAACTCCGACACAACGGTCCCTTTTCTATTGTTTTGTCGGGGAAATGGCATGTGGCTGACTAGGGACCCCACCGTCTGACGGCAGCGGGAACATGAGGGATCCGCGCAATGGCAGGCGGGCTACTTGTATAAGCACGAACTGCCCGGCCTTGGTGAACTTATCGTATTGAATATAATCATTCTTAAAAGTTAGCAGGCAAGATGGCAACAAGTACTTTGAGGGCAATGTCGGTGCCTCATTCGAACGGCAGTGACTCTGATCACATTGAAAAAGAAGTGCACCTCGGGCATTCGACTACCACCATCTCCCTTACTCCAGAGCAGTTTGAGAAACTGTATTTGTCACCAAAGACACCGCGTGCAAGTCAGAATGCCACCAGATTTGCCAATGCGGCACCTCTGGGCTTCATGGGGTATGTTGTCTAAATCAAACTAGCAACAAAATGCTAAGCACATGCAAAAGGTTTGTGATCTCGACTTTTACCTTTTCCATGGTGCTGATGGGATGGGGCGGTGCAAATGGACTGCAAGCCGTCGTGTAAGTCATACTTGAACTCTTTTAGGTGCTTCGCCGGGTGGAACCCTTTGTTCTTCTCTCGAGCTTGTGCTGATAATTCACAAAGCGGAATCTTCTTCTTTACCGGCCCCGTCCTACTTCTCCTCAGCACAATATTCCTTTGGATTCAAGCCCAAACATTCTTCATGCTTGTCTGCGGTCTCTTCTGCGTATTCTGGCTCTCCTTTGGCATGCTGCAGCTACCCACCCTCGGGCTTGCCGCGTCTTACTCGTCTACCGGAAATGCAGCAGAGGGCGCGGTGAGTGAATCGATGAATGCGACTATTGCGTTATATCTGCTGGTTTGGGGTTTTGCTCTCGGCACTTTTTTCATCTTCGCAATCCGTATCAACCTGGTCATTTCGGGCATCTTTGGTTTTGTGACGGTAGGAGTTTGGATATTGAGTGGCGCGTATTGGGCTCTGAGTGATGGCAAGTTTTCTAAAGCTTTGAAGTTGCAAAAGGTATGCTGGAAAGGTTTTATACGTTACGAAGGGACTCCACACTAACAGATTATAGGCTGGTGGGGCGATGCTGTTTGTGGTGGCTGTGCTTGGTTGGTATATGTTCGTTGTGATTTTGGCGGCAGAGATGCGATGGACTTGCTCTCTTCCTGTTGGAGACCTCAGTCACTATTGGGCAACGACGGACGTGGAACTTGGGGAGAGGTCAGAGGAAAAGAAGGATTAGACCCCGAGTATAATCCGATAGTCAGGCTATAGGATACACGTTTGGATAGCAAGTTCTGTAGGCACTACTTTGCATCGGTATCCCGCACACAATCCAGTTTTCAACAGCCAGACTGCTATGCGTGACCCTGGTGAACGCCGTTAAGTGCTGAATTCATGGAGTGATGCATTGTATTTTCTTGATAATGATTGCTCGTGCGATTATATATCACACCGCTGCTTACCAATCTACATCACTTTTCTTCTTCTCAATCGATGAAAATCTTGAAAAAAGGACAATGATAGCCATATCTGTTTACAAAATTTGGTGCAGTGGCTAAGCTTTTCCGACCGCAAAATTACACACCAATGATGCTTCACACTCGGCGCCACACCACCATGCCGATCTTTGCCTGAAGCAGTATCAATCATGTTCATCTGTATGCCGGTAGAGCATCACCGAAGCTTCTCCATGCTATCATAGCTGCCTTTTGCGTTAGTGATATTGTAGCCGATGTGCAGTTTCGGGGTGGGGGGTTATCTTGGGTAAAGTGACGCCATCGGATATGCGGGTCCAGATTATGGGGATGTGCTATTTAGTATGATGTTGATCCTTTTTCTTCTTCCGGCGGGTACGGTCATGCCTGGTGTTTTGGGTTCGTTCTTCCTATCTACTTTTTTTGGCAATGGCTACGCACCAGCATGAGAAGCCGTCTGTGGCACACATTGAATCGCTTGACGCCAGTGCGAATACGTTGAATCAAGATGCGCAATCCCACGATGATGCGAATGAGGAAATTGTTCGACATTTGCAAAATACCGGCGAGGACGTGGGTATGACTTGTAAGTACACTCAGCATATTTTACAATAGTGATGAAGTAGTCCTACTGACTGACGCCTAGTTCGTACAATTATGGCCGCTGTATCCATGGCCATGTGCTACAACGCCTACCTCTTTACTCTGATTATCCCCCCAGCAATCCTTACATACATCAATGCCGAGCTAGGACCAGACCCACGGTACACCTGGATAACGATATCCTGGAACCTCGGAGGCGCCATGTTTGTCACAGTTGGCGGTCGACTATCGGACCTCTTTGGCAGGAGATACTTCTTCATTGCTGGCGCTGTGATTCTCATCATTGGCAGTATTGTCTCCGCCACTGGACAAAGCATCAACCAGATGATAGCCGGAGGAGCCTTGTTTGGCTGCGGTTCTGGGTTCTTGGAGATGGCTTTCGGGGCTGTGCAAGAGATTGTACCGAGCAAGTATCGACATGTCACTATTGGTTTGTTTGATGCTGCATCTATTGTCGCGCAGATCATGCCGTTGGTGAGCTGGGTGATCATTAAGCAGACTGGCAACTGGCGGATTTGCTACTATGTCATGATAGCTTTCCAGTCCATCAATCTCGTCCTGTTATTCTTCTTTTACAACCCGCCCTCTTGGAAAGAGAAGAAGAACGAGCACGGAAAGTCAGCAAGTCAGCTATTGAGAGAGTTTGATTGGCTTGGTCTATTTCTGTTTCTCGCAGGTTGTACACTGTTCATTGTGGGTGTAAGCTGGGGGGGATCAATGGCTCCCTGGATCTCGGCTCCTGTGCTTGCACCGATTATCATTGGACTACTCACATTGGTTGGATTGGGATTTTATGAGGCCCACTACACGTTGATGGCGCCACTGTTTCCCCCACGCCTGTTCAGAGCCAAGCGACACTTTACAGTCCCAATGCTGGTCATGGCCATTGGTGGAATGCAGTATTACAGCCAAGCAACGCTCTGGCCCCGCCTATCGCAGCTCATTTATGCCAGCGACGAAGTCTCCAAAGGCCTGTATGCCGAAGTTCTCCCTCTAGGCACTATAATCGGCGGTATAGTGGTAGCTTTCAGTAAGATGATTGGTCACCAGCGCTGGGTCATCATGTTTGTCGTCGCACTGCAGACCGCTTGTGTGGGAGCCATGTCTACCTCTTCCATGGACAATCCCACCAAATCGATTATTCTCACGGTCATCATATCAACCTGTACATCGGTAAACCTTCTCAACGGCATGGTCCTCGTTGGGTTCGGTATCGTATATCAAGAAGACATCGGCACTGCGGCTGGTCTTGCCGGGACTTCCCGTCTTCTTGCTGGCGCAGTAGCTACTGCCATCTTTGTCAACGTTACCAACAACAGATATGGAGACGTTCTGCCAGATCGCATCCGAGCTAATCTTGCTTCTTTCAATCTGTCCTCTTCCACCATCGCTCGGCTCGTCACTGCTGCGAGAGCGAATACCGCTGCGGGTTACGCGGCTATACCCGATATCACACCGTCCATCAAAGCTGCTGCGGTTTTGAGCAATAAAGAAGCCTACCTCGAGGGCGCACACTTATCGTATATGGTAGCCCTAGCGTTTGGTTTGTTGGGTGTCGTGGCGGCCTTTTTCATTCCGTCGGTGGATAAGAGAAAATACACCAGTAAAACAGTTGCTGTGCAGATGAGAGATAGGAAAGAAATTCAGGATAGGAAGGATGCGGAGGCGGTTCAGCCATAAGTATGCTCCGAGGAAGAAGCGAAATTCGATGATTCGACAGTGGCAGTCAAACCACAGTGCCTGCATGCTGTTTTTTCCATGTCTGTTTGATACTTCAACGTTGCCGCTCTGTGACTTATATCTCTAAGCTTTATAATGTTATCCGTTGTCGTTGAAGTACTTTGTGATAGTATAAAGCTACTTGCCACGGTAGAGCTACCTACCCCGCTTGGTGTAACAACCACCCACCACAGCCTAAATCAGCAAGCTTCCTCTTACAGCCCAAAGCCAGCCACAATGGATCAGATCATAATGCTAGAAATGAGACTAGTCTCCTATTTATCTAGTGATGCAAGATGGGATGAATGCTGGTCCATTCGAGAGATAGGCGCAAGACTAGCACAGGAACACATAACCGATGGGGAGAGCACACGAAGCAAATGCGTAGACGACGTCCGAGTGGCCCATTAGGAAACTTCCCTTAATTTAAAGGTAGAAGCCATCTTCCCTTTTCCATATTTACAATCCTCTTCTTATATCCTTTCATTCTGCAGTCTCCCGATAGCAACGTTTGAACACATTTCTGAATCCTTCTCGAATAACATTTCTTCCAAAACAATGCCCATAACAACATCCCCACCAAGCTCACTAAACTCATCTCGTACAGCCTCAGTTCAGCAATACGATGTCATAATCATAGGCGCCGGTTTCTCCGGAATAAGTGCTCTCCACCGCTTCCGAAATCAAGACCTACGCGCCCACATCTTTGAAGCCGGTCCGCAATGTCCCCTTCCCCCTTGCCCTTTAAACCCTACTAAACTTTCCATCAAACAGGCTCTGACTTCGGCGGCGCATGGCACTGGAACCGGTACCCAGGTGCGCGCGTCGACAGCGAAACACCTTTCTACCAGCTCAGCATCCCCGAAGTTTACAATACTTGGAGCTTCTCTTCCCGATTCCCGGATCACCGCGAGTTGAGACAGTACATAAGACATGTCGATGAGACATTAGGACTACGACGTGACACCTCTTTTAATGAAAGAGTTTGTAGTTGTACCTGGGACAATGCGGCCGCAGAATGGACGATTCAAACTGAGACAGGGGTGACAGCTAGAGCAAGATGGTTGGTACTAGCAACAGGGCTATTGCATAAACCATATATTCCCTCATGGCCTGGGAAAGAGAGGTATAAAGGTGTTTTGCAGCATTCAGCGGAGTGGAATGAAGCAACCAGTGTAAAAGGGAAGAGAGTGGCCGTCATAGGTGCGGGAGCAACCTCTGTACAAATTATCCAGGAGCTGGGCAAGGAAGCAGCGCAACTGACACTACTCATGCGCCGCCCTTCATACTGCCTTCCCCTGGGCCAACGAACATGGTCCTCTGAAGAGAAAGCAGAGTTTCGCGCAAGGTACCCTAAGCTCTTCGCCGATGGACGTGCTTCCGCTATCGGAATACCCAATGTACGACGTGATATACGCGCGCAAGATGTTTCCGCAGAGGAGCGAGAGAGGTACTTCGAAGAGATTTGGGATGCGGGCGGGATGCAGTTCTTGCTGCGTAACTACAGTAACATCATGCTGGACAAGGAAGCAAATATGTTGGTATACGATTTTTGGAAGAAGAAAGTCAGGCAGCGGTTAACGGATGCGAAGAAACAGGCGTTGATGGCGCCGGATGAGATGCCGTTTTACTTTAGCACGAAGCGCACACCACTGGAGCAGGATTATTACGATGTGCTGAATCAGGATAACGTTGATATTGTGGATTTGAATGAACATGGCATCCAAGAATTTACAGAGGGCGGGTTGAAGCTTGGCAATCAAAGTCGCGAGTTCGACTATATTGTGTGCGCTACAGGCTTCGACAGCATCACCGGCTCAGTTACCAGCATGGGACTCAAGTCAAAAGACGGTGTCGATCTGGAGGATGTATGGAAGGATGGTGTGCGCACGTACTTGGGGATGACGCTACACGGATTTCCAAACGCCTTCATGGTGTACTCGCCTCAAGCACCCAACGCTCTGGCAAACGGCCCGACAATTATAGAATGCCAATGCGATTTCGTGTGCGACACAATCATAAGCCTCGGAAAAAACAAGACTCTCGAGCCGACGCGGGAAGCGGAGGATGGGTGGAAAGCAGGTATAGATGCGGCGATAAGTCGTACACTGTACCCGCATACAAACTCATGGTGGAACACGAGCAATATCCCAGGTAAAAAGGCGGAGAATCAGCTGTATATCTTGGGCATCAATAACTACGAGAAGCAATGCCGTGAGACGATGGCTGACTGGAAAGGGTTTGTTGTTTCGGACGTGGATGCGCCGTAGAAGACGGAAGCACAAGGTAAGAATTTGAGTTTTGCTTGTATCCAGATATCGCAGGTAATTTTGTAACGCCTTGAAATGCTGAAGTAACCCATAACGCCCATCCCAATAGAACACGTGATTGTCTCACAAGGCTTCGAGTTCAAAGTCGTCCAGTTTATCGCGGTATTTCATGATGTTGCGCTTGATCTTGGAGGAGTCGACCCAGGTCACAAAATCCTCCATGTTCCTGAAACTAGTCAGCCACACCACTTCCCTCGCCACAATATGCGCCGCGGGTCACTCACCTTGTGACAAGATATGCCGGGTCGGTAATAACCTCGGTCCCCACGCGAACATGTCCTTGCTCTATGAGGGTTGTTGCCGCTTGAATATGATCGGACATGCGTAGCCGCGTCATCACAACAGGCAGTCTCCTCCGTGCAAAGGCAGACACGGTGACCTTGTGCTCGATATCACTCAGCTTGCCTCTACCACCTCCGCCGGTACCGAGAATACCCATATCCCAAAGCTTCTCCAACATCAGGTCTTCGTGTTTCCGCCTGAAGGGATCGGACGGGTCTAAGGCGGCGATCTTGTGCGCGAGTTGTCTCAGCGAACCAGCGAGCTGGTTGTACTTTCGGTAGTCGTCTCGACCTTGAATGGCATATCGACGCATTACCGCTGCTTCCCGGTGATCATTGTCGCTTTTGTACGTGTTGAAGTCGACCTATGCAGGTGGAATCAGCAGCCAAAGCGATTTCCTGTATTCCATCGGAGCCTTTGACATGGAGCTTCGCGCTTCTGCTAACTGCGCTGACTGGTACGCACCTTCTTCAAGAGCTTCTGCTCATGGTGCTTGAGTTTGCGCACCATTTTGGCGCTTCAGGATATCTCGTTAAGTGTGGCGGGTTGGGTTGGGGTGTATGTCTGCAAAAAAGTTGCGCGCGAAGACGAACATGAGATCCCAAGATTTCTGACAGGGGTGTGCTGCGGGCACTAGTGGGTAGCGTAGTGCCCCTCCAATGACGGCGGGGTGCATCCAAATTTCCCTTTACCACCGCCTTGGAGTCAGACTCCCATAATCTCTTATCTTGTCTCATTTTGGTCTGACGTTTCAATATGCCGACCGTTCAATTGCTTGACTATGTTGCTGGCAACGTCAGATCTCTTGTCAATGCCATTGAGAAGGTTGGATATACGGTAGAATGGGTCAAGTCACCGGCCGATGTCTCTTCAGCAGAGGTACTACGGCCCGTTTACAAAGAATCGCACATGAATTGACAGGTGCTGATACAGCATCGCCTGTAGAAACTCATCATTCCCGGTGTCGGTCACTTTGGTCACTGTCTCTCGCAGTTGGAGAATGCGGGCTACATTGAGCCGATTCGCGAACACATCAAAGCTGGGAAGCCACTCATGGGAATATGCGTTGGCCTGCAGGCGCTGTTTGAGGGCTCTGAAGAAGACGAAAAGGTTCAGGGATTTGGTCTTGTTCCGGCAAAACTGCGCAAGTTCCGTGATACAGATAAGAGCGTACCGCACATTGGATGGAATAGCGCCAACACGTCGCGGCAAGGCGACATGACAGACCGATCGCTATACGGACTGCAACCGACATCCAAGTACTACTATGTCCACTCATATGCCGCCCTGTACGAAGAGGGTGAGTTGGAGAAGCATGGCTGGGCCGTGGCAACTGCTCGATACGGCGATGAAGAGTTTGTAGGCGCCGTAGCCAAAGACAACATATTTGCCACACAGTTCCATCCAGAGAAGAGTGGGGCTGCAGGACTGCGCGTCTTAAAGGCATTCTTGGACCAGAACAGGCTGTCACAACTGCCTGAGAAGCCATCGGGGGTTGATGTAAGAGAGGGTCTCACAAGGCGTGTCATCGCATGTCTTGATGTACGGACAAATGACCAAGGCGACCTCGTGGTGACAAAAGGCGACCAGTATGATGTCCGAGAGAAAGAAGGCGCTGGTAATGCAGTGCGCAACCTAGGCAAGCCTGTCGAAATGGCCAAAAAGTACTACGAACAAGGCGCCGACGAAGTCACTTTCCTCAACATCACCTCATTCCGCAACTGCCCCGTTGCCGACACGCCCATGCTCGAGATTCTGCGTCGAACCAGTGAAACAGTCTTTGTACCACTCACAATAGGCGGAGGCATACGCGACACGGTAGATACTGATGGAACAAAGATTTCAGCCCTCGACATTGCCACCATGTACTTCAAATCGGGTGCCGATAAAGTAAGCATTGGTTCGGATGCCGTCACTGCAGCAGAAGAGTACTATGCGCGTGGCAGCAAGCTAGCTGGAACCACAGCCATAGAAACCATATCCTCGGCCTACGGCAACCAAGCCGTTGTCATCAGCGTAGACCCAAAGCGCGTCTATGTCACTTCCCCTGACGCTACACCTCACCACACCATCAAGACTGCTACCCCAGGGCCAAACGGCGAGCAGTATTGCTGGTATCAATGCACCATCAAGGGTGGACGCGAAGGCCGCGATTTTGACGTCCGACAACTCGTCACTGCCGTCGAAGCCATGGGCGCAGGCGAGATCCTGCTCAACTGTATAGACAAGGACGGCAGCAACAGCGGTTTTGACACGGAGCTCATCAACGACGTCAAGGATGCTATCAAGCTTCCCGTCATTGCGAGTAGTGGCGCGGGACACCCGGGACATTTCGAAGACGTGTTTGCACAGACAAGAACGGATGCTGCGCTTGGCGCTGGAATGGTGAGTTTGCAAATTTTCATCGTCAATGACTGACGGAGTCATGGATTAATTTGCTAATAACATGCCAGTTTCACAGAGGAGAGTACACGGTCAAACAGGTCAAGGACCATTTGCAAGCAAAGGGGCAACTTGTGCGTCCTTTCGAGGCGGGTATATGAAACAAGTGATTTAGTATCTTAATCATGAGCCAAGTTCAGGAGAGAAAGAGCCAAAATACAATTGTCATGACGAACAGTGGATTCAATTGTCACAATAGCATAGACCATTTAGGCACAAATACTATCCTGTTACTCATCGGATACCTCTTCAGACGCTTCGAA
>Ga0265780_10004002_pt1 | contig 19163 bp, 8 predicted proteins | sample P1T30metagenome_FD_192432 | JGI IMG/M metagenome (GOLD analysis project Ga0265780, IMG submission 192432) | Plant litter microbial communities from East Loma Ridge, Irvine, California - P1 T30 | ecosystem: Environmental > Terrestrial > Plant litter > Unclassified | place: USA: California...
ATGGACGGCCGCATCAACCCGTTCGGTCCATCCAGCCCCGAAGGCCGCGCCCTGATCGACAGCATCCAGGTCGACGACGTGGTGCGCCGCGCGCGCGGCACGCTCGATGCGCTCGACGTCAAGTTCTCGCGCGCGTTGATGCCGCTGGCAGGTGGCGAGCTGGCGGTGGCGTTCGGCGGCGAGGTGCGGCGCGAGAAGAACAACTTCACGCCATCCGCCCTGCTCCTCTCCGACAACATCAACAACGACGCCGCGCCGGAAGGTGGCCGCGCCACCAGCGACAAGCGCGACGTCGCCGGCATCTATGGCGAACTGCTGGTGCCGTTCGCAAAACAGTGGGAAGCGCAGCTGTCGGCGCGCTACGACCATTACGAGCAGGTCGGCGGCGCCGCCAGCCCCAAGATCGGCCTCTCCTACCGCCCGACGGATGCGCTCTTGGTGCGCGCCTCGGCCGGCCGCGGCTTCCGCGCTCCGACCATGACGGAGCTGCACCGCCCCACCGTCTACAGCAGCACCGCGACCCTGCCCGATCCGGTCTATTGCGCCACGGTCGAGAACAACTACGCCGACTGCGCCGACAACTGGGACACACGCCGCTACAGCAATGCCGACCTCAAGCCCGAGCGCAGCCGCCAGTTCTCGGTCGGCGCCGTGTTCGCGGCCGGCCGCAACGTAAGCGCCTCGCTCGACTACTGGAACATCAAGCGCACCGACTTGATCAGCGAGATCGGCGACGACATCATCCTGGGCAACCTGGCCAAGTACGGCGACCTGGTGTACCGCGATGAGGACGACGTGATCGACTATATCGAACTGCGCAAGGAAAACCGCGGCGCCCAGCTGGCCAAGGGCCTGGACCTGGCGATCACGGTGCGCGGCGTCGACACGCCTGTGGGGCGCTTCGGCGGACGCCTGAACGGCACCTATGTGCTCTCGTCCGAAATCCAGAACGCGCGCGGCGACGCTTTTGTCAGCAACCTGAACAAGTTCGTGACCGACGGCGTGGTGCAGCGCTGGCGCCATACGGTGAGCTTCGACTGGGACCGCGGCCCGTTCTCGGCCAGCCTGCAGAACACCTGGTCGAGCGGCTACGACGACCAGAACACGGCGATCAATATCGACGACGGCTCGGTGGTGGCGCAGAACAAGGTCAAGTCGTATTCGCTGTGGGATATCTCGGCGGCGTATGTGGTGACGCCGCGCCTGAAACTGCGTGCCGGCGTGCAGAACCTGTTTGACGAGAGCCCGCCGTATTCGAACCAGGCCTACTTCTTCCTGTCGGGCTACGATCCGAGCTACACCGATCCGCGCGGACGGCGTTTCTATGCCAGCGTGAACTACGCCTTCGATTGAGCTGACGCAATCACGTGGGGTGGACGGGTCTCCCGTCCACGCGTTCAAACCACGGTTGCGCAGCCATTCGGGCGGTGGTTGGACGCGTGGGCGGGTAACCCGCCCACCCTACGTCATTTCCTTTTACCTCGCGGCGTACATCGACGCGTATTTGGCGCCGAAATACAGGACAAAGCCATAGCATGCCGCCGGCAGCAGGAACGACACCTGCACATTGAACGCATCGGCCAGCGCGCCTTGCGCAAACGGCACCAGCGCCCCACCCACGATCGCCATGCACAGGATGCCCGACGCCTGTCCGGTATGCTTACCGAGGCCGTGCAGCGCCATGCTGAAGATGGTTGGGAACATGATCGAGTTGCACAGGCCGACAGCCAGGATCGCCCACATCGCCAGGTCGCCCTGGGTGAAGGTCGCCACCAGCACCAGCGCGATCGCCGCCAGCGAGTTGAAGGCCAGCGTCTTGCCCGGGCTGACCACCCGCATCACGGCAAAGCCGATGAAGCGGCCCACCATCGCCCCGCCCCAGTAGATGCTGACATAGTGCGCGGCGTCGGCATGCGACAGGGCGGCGATGTGCGGCTCGCCGATGAAGTTGATCAGGAAGCTGCCGATGCTTACTTCGGCGCCCACGTACAGGAAGATGCCGATCGCGCCCAGCACCAGGTGGCGGTGCGCCAGCACTGAACCCGTCCCTTCGCCTGCCACCCCTATTTCATCGCTGTCGGCAATCGTCGGCAGCTTCGCCGCCCAGAACAGCCCGGCCAGCAGCACCAGCACGCCGGCCAGCACCAGGTAAGGGACGCGCACGCTCGCCGCTTCAGCGGCGGCGTCGACGCCCGCCACCGCGACCGCGCCGGCCGCCGACAGGATCAACAGGCCGCCGACGGCCGGCCCGATGGTGGTGCCCAGCGAATTGAAGGCCTGGGTCAGCGTCAGGCGGCTCGAGGCGGTACGGGCCGGGCCAAGCACCGCCACATAGGGATTGGCCGCCACCTGCAGCACCGTGATGCCCGAGGCCAGCACGAACAGCGCCAGCAGGAACAGGCCATAGCCGCCGAACGAGGCCGGATAGAACAGGGTGCAGCCGACGGCGGCGACCAGCAGGCCGGCCACCGCCCCCTTCTGGTAGCCGATGCGGCGGATCAGGGCGCCGGCCGGCAGCGACACGATGGCATAGGCCCCGAAGAAGCAGAACTGCACCAGCATCGCCTGCACATAGGTCAGGGTGTAGACCGCCTTCAGGTGCGGGATCAGGACGTCGTTGAGCGACGTGATCAGGCCCCACATGAAGAACAGGATCGTCACGATGACGAGCGCGCTCGTATTGCTGTCCAGCTGCGTCGCCGCACCCTGGTTATGGGCGGCAGGCGCCGCCTTGTATGGCATATTGGCCATGCTGTCTCCGTTATCGGTTTCTTCTATTAGTTGGCCACGCCGGCCGGTGCACGCGGCAGGTCACGCCCGCGCGTGCCCCAGCCCTTGGTATCCGGCTCGGTCGAGAGCTGATACTTGAGGGCGCCGGCCGATTGCAGCTGTTCCCAATCCAGCCACACGCGTTCCACCGCACGGCCGCCGTAGCTCACCGACTTGACGAAGCGGCGCTCGCCAGGTTTGGCGCCCGGCGCCTCGATGCGCAGGATGCGGCCTTGCGGCAGGTCGATCTCGGCCTTGGCGAAGCGCGGCGCATGCAGCAGGAAGCGGCCGCTGCCCGGCATGTCCGGGTAGATGCCCAGTGCACTGAACAGGTACCAGGACGACATGGTGCCCAGGTCGTCGTTGCCGGTCACGCCGCCGGGACCGTTGGTAAACAGCGTCTCGGCCGCGCGCACCACCGTGGTGGTCTTCCACGGCTGGCCCATCAGCGTGTACATCCATGGCGCATGCAGGTCGGGCTCGTTGTTCGGGTTGTAGCGGAACTGGGCGTAGTAGCTGTACGGCCCCACCACCCACGATTTGCGCACCGCATTCGGGTCGGCCAGCACCGCCGGGTAGTCGAAGAACTGGTCCAGGCGGCCCAGGGCCGGCGCGGCGCCGCCCATGGCGGCGGCCAGGCCGGGCACGTCCTGCGGCACCAGCCACTGGTACTGCCAGGCCGTGCCTTCGTGGAAGCCGTGGTCGCCGCGCGGATCGTAGCCGCTGCCGACGTCGCCGAACCAGCTGCCGTCCAGCAGGCGCGGACGGGGGAAGCCCTTCTGGCCGGTCTCGGCGTCGACCACGCTCGGGTCCCAGACCGCCTTCCAGTTCAGGGCGCGCTGCGCCAGCACCTTCGCATCGTCCACGTGGCCAAGCGCTGCCGCCATCCCGGCCAGCGCGCCGTCGGCCGCCGCGTATTCAAGCGTCGCCGAAGCGCCGTGGTGCGGGTCGGTGTCCATGCCCTTCGAGATGAAGCTGCGGTCGTACTGCACGAAGCCCTGCTTCAGGTAGCTTGGGTTGCCCGCACGCCCTTGCGGACGGATGCCGTGGGCCGGGATGCCGAAGGCATTCTCGCGCAGCGCGGCGTAGGCCTCGGCCTCGCGCCCTTTCAATGCGCCGAAGCGCCACAGGTCGACCAGGAATGGCGTCACCGGGTCGCCCGTCATGATATTGGTCTCGAAGTTGGCATAGCCCCAGCGCGGCAGCCAGCCGCCCTGTTCGCGGATCTTGAGCACCGAGGTGGCGATGTCGCGCGCGCGCTCGGGGCGCAGCAGCGCCAGCATCTGGTTCTGGGCGCGGTAGGTGTCCCACAGCGAGAAGAACTCGTAATAGGTCCAGTCCTTGGCCGTGTGGATGGCGTCGTCGTAGCCGCGGTAGCGGCCGTCGGCGTCGTTGCCGGTCAGCGGCTGCAGCAGCGTGTGGTACAGCGCGGTGTAGAACACGGTGCGGTCGTCCTTGCTGCCGCCTTCGATCCGCACGCTGGCCAGCTCGCGCTGCCAGTTGGCCTGCGCCTTGGTTTTCATGGCGTCGAAGGTCATGGGGCGGCCGGCTTCCATGCCCTCGGCCTTCAGGTTGATGCGGGCGCCTTCGGCGTCGACATGCGAGATCGCACTGACCGCCGTCACCGCCTGGCCGTCCTTGAGGTCGAAACTCAGCCAGACGCCGTGCGGCTTGGCCTCGCCCTGCTGGCTCGGGCCGTCGACGTCCGGCCAGCCGGCGCGGTCGTCCCAGACGCCGCGCTTGGCGAAGGGCTGGTCGAACTCCATGCGGAACCAGGTGGTGTACTTGGCGCCGCCGCAGAAGCTGCGGGTAACGATCCGGCCCTCGACGCTGCGCTCGCCCACGATCCTGACTTCGCTGCCGATGACGGAATGGCGCTCGTTGGCCTGGCCGAGGTTGAGCAGCACGTGGCCGGTCTTGGTGCCTGGCGCATAGGTATAGCGCTCGGCGGCGGCGCGGGTGAGTGCCGTCGCCTCGGCCGTGATGCCGCCATAGCTGGTCAATTTGACCTTGTAGTAGCCGGCCTGGCCGACTTCGCCGTCGTGCGTGTATTCGGCGGCGTATTGCTTGTGGTCGAACGCGCCCTTCTTGCTGGTGTCGAAGTCGCCGCCAGGACCGATGGTGCCGGTGACCGGCAGCACCGACAGCTGCCCGCCCTGCTCCCAGCAGCCGGCGCCGGACAGGAAGGAGTGGCCGAAACCGCGGATCTTCTTGTCGGTGTAGCGGTAGCCGGCGTAGTGGTCGGCGATCGGGCTGATCTGGATCATGCCGAACGGGGCCGAGGCGCCGGGGAAGGTATTGCCTTCGTCCTGGGTGCCGATGAAGGTGTTGACGGGCGTGGCGCCCACGGCGACGGCGGCTTTGGCAGCTGCGCCGGCCGCTGTGGCGTCAAACGCGGACAGCGGCAGCAGGCAGGCGGCCAGTGCAAAGCACAGGCCTCGGATCGCAGGCTGGAACGGGGTGGTGCGGGGTTGGCTCTTCATCACGCTACGTCTCCTTCGAGCTGTTCGAACAGTTGCTGCATGGCCGCCGGCGGCGGCGGCGTGGCGCCGGATTGCAGGCAGGCGGCGGAACCGGCGGCCAGCGCCGCGTGCAGATGCGATTGCAGGCGCCGCTCCGGATGACGTACCAGGCTAATGAGCAGACCCGCGGCGCTGGCGTCGCCGGCGCCGACGGTGTCCACCACCGTCACTTTCGGCGCCTGCGCATCGCAGCGATCAAGGCCGTGGAACAGGCTCGCGCCCTGCCCGCCGCGCGTCAGCAGGCAAATTGCCGCCGGATTGAAGGCGCGCAGGCGCGCCAGCGCGTCGTCCAGCCCGACGCCGGGGAACAATCCGCGCAAGTCGTCGTCCGACACCTTCACCAGGTCGGCGATCGAGGCCATCGCCGCCAAGGTCGGCGTATAGCGCTCGTCCATCAGGTTGCGATAGTTGGGGTCGAAGCTGATCTTGACGCCCTGGGCCTTGAGCTGGTGCGCCAGCGCCACCAATGTCGACGCCAGCGGCTCGCGCGCCAGGCTGATGCCGCCGAAGTGCGCCCAGCGCAGGCCGTCGGCCCAGCCGGCCGGGTACAGCGCCGGCTCGAAGTGCAGGTCGGCGGAATCGTCGCCGATGAAGAAGTAGCGTGGCGGCTCGCCTCCCTCGACCACGGCCAGCAGCGGCGAGCGGTCGACCCGCTGCAGCAGCCGCGTGTCCAGGCCGACAGCTTCGCTGGCGCTCCACAGCGCGTCGCCGAAGCGGTCCAGGCTGATGGCGCCGGCAAAGGCGGTCGCCTCGCCCAGCGCCGCCAGCGCGCGCGCCACGTTCCAGGTCGAACCGCCAACGCGGCTCACCCACTGTTCGTCGCCCTGGTGGATCATGTCGGTCAGCGCCTCGCCGGCGCACAGCATGGAAGGCGCGTCAACCACGATCCTGCCCCTTCAGCACGGCCACGATGTCATAGGCGGCGCCCATGGTGTGGTAGTCGACCTTGCCGGCCGGGCTCTTCTCGTCGCTCAGCTTGCGGTTCTCGCGGTCGAGGATGCGGTACCAGGCGCCGTGCTGGTGGTCGACGAAATGCGTCCAGCTGTATTCCCACAGGCGGTCGTACCAGGTCCAGTAGTAGTCGTTCCCGGTACGTGCGGCAAGCATCGCCGCCGCCGCGGCGCTCTCGGCCTGCACCCAGAAATATTTGTGGAAGTCGCACACGGCCAGGTCCGGCGCCAGCGAGTAGCACAGGCCACCGTGGGCCGGATCCCAGCCCTTCTCCACCGCCACCTTGAACAGTTTTTCCGCCGTCGGCAGCAACCAGCCCAGGTCGTGTTCGAGCACGTCCTTGCCGCGCGCCTCGAGCTGCAGCAGCAGCTTGGCCCATTCGGTGAAGTGGCCCGGCTGGTAGCCCCAGGGGCGGAACAGGTTTTCCGGGTCGTCGATATTGAACTTCCAGTCCGGCTGCCAATCGGTGTCGTAGTGTTCCCAGATCAGGCCACCGCAACGGTCGGCCTGGCGCTGCGTGATGTTGTAGGCCAGCGTGTAGGCGCGCTCGATGTAGCGCCGTTCGCCGGTCGCCGCATGGGCCGCCAGCAGCGCCTCGCAGGCGTGCATATTGGCGTTCTGGCCGCGGTAGGTCGACAGCTCGCGCCAGTCCTGGGTCGCCTCGTCGGCATACAGGCCATCGGCCGCGTTCCAGAAGCGCTTTTCCATCAGCTCGAAGGCTTCGGCGATCCAGGGCCGCGCCTGTTCCATGCCCGCCATCGTGGCATGGGCATAGGCCAGCAGCACGAAGGCCTCACCGTACGCGTGCTGGGTGCCGTCCTCGATGACGCCCCCGTCCAGCATCCAGGCGTAGCCGTCGCCGTCCGGGGCGCGGTGCGATTCGCGCAGAAAATGGACCGCATGCGTCAGGCCCTCGCGATAGGCCGCGTCCCCGAACTGGCGGTACGCCATCGCATAGGTGAACACGAAGCGGGTGCTGCTGACCAGGTGGCGATGCTGCGGGTCGTAGACCGCGCCGTCGTCCTTGAAGTAGTGGTACATGCCGCCGGCGGGATCGATCGCGCGCGGGTGGTAGAAGCGCATCGTGTGGCGCGCGTGGTCGAGCAGCACGTCCGGGCTGCGGAAGTTCGGGAAAGTGGTCATGGTGGCTTCTGGGGTGTGTGCGTTAGTCGTCGTAGCTGCTCTCGCGCACGATCATCTCGACTGGCAGGGTTATCTGGGATGGGGCTTCGTCGGGTTTGTGCAGCAGGGAGTCGACCCCGGCCCGGCCCAGCGCTTCCTTGTCCACGTGGACGGTGGACAGCGGCGGGATGGCGGCGGCCGAGGCGGCGATATCGTCGAATCCGACGATGGCGAGGTCGTAGGGGATCTTGAGCCCCTCGGCCAGGCAGAACTTCATGGCGACCAGGGCGGTGCTGTCGTTGTAGCAGAACAGCGCGTCCGGGCGCTTGGGCAGGGCCAGCAGGCTGCGCATGGCCTCGATCACGCCGTCCTCGCCCTCGCCCATCGTCGGCACGATGACTTCCAGGCTTGGATCGGCATGCACCTTGGCGTCGAACAGCGCCTGGCGGAAGCCCCGGTTGCGCTGCTGGATGCTGTAGTGGGCCAGGGAGCCCGACAGCATGGCGATGCGCTTGCGGCCGCAGCGCAGCAGGTGCTGGGTGGCCAGGTAGCCGCCCCCCATATTGTCCGGATTGATCGAGGTGAAGCCGCGCCGGTGCATGTCCACCAGCACCATCGGCTTGCCGGTCTGCTGCAGCGCGCTCAATACTTCAGGCTCGAAGAAGCCGGCGCACAGGATCGCGTCGGGCTGGTGCAGGCGGATCTGTTCCAGCACCGGCTCGGCCGGTCCGACCACGATCAGCGACAGCGCGATGCCCTCGCGCCGGCAGGCTTCCTCGGCGCCGTGCAGCACCGGCGTGAAGAACGGGCTGGAGGTGAGCGTGTTGTGCTGGCTGTGCAGCAAAAAGGCGATGCGGCGGATGCGGCCCTTCTTGAGCAGCGAGAAATCGTAGCCCAGCCGGATGGCGGCCTCGCGCACCACGCTGCGGGTGGCCTCTGTCATGCCGCCCTGGTTCTTGAGGGCGCGCGAGACGGTGCCGATCGACAGCCCGGTCTCGCCGGCGATGTCGCGCAGGGTCACCTGGCTCATGGCAGCACCAAAATCGACTGCATGCTGTGTCTCCGTAATTTATTGTTCAACGCTGGTTTATTAAACGCACGATACCGGCTCGCCAGGTATCGCTTCAGCCTGTCAAACCTGCGTGCATCCAGCAAGTTTTATAACAGCCGCACTTTCGGCGCGTCAATCGAAGAGAGGCCCTATCGACTGTTTTTAGCGCGTTTTAGTAAACAAGCCCGGCAACACCTGTCGCCAGGTTCTGCCGACGCCTGTCCAGCGCCGGCAGAACGTACTTACTGCGTGTTTACCTGATGCTCAATGCACCGCTCGCAGGCTTGCGCACGCCCGGCTGCAGCAGCTCGAGCTCGGCCAGCTCGACCGTGTTGCCGTTATCGAAGCGCAGGCGGTATTCGCGGTAGGCGCCCGGCTTGGCGATGCCGAACGGACGCAGCTGGCGTTGCCAGTCGAAGCGCTCGCCGCTGCGCTGGTCGAGCGCGGTCCAGCCGCCCTGGCCAGTGCGGCCCTCCAGCGTCCAGCCCAGGCCTTGCGGCGCCGACGCGCCCGCGGTGATGGTGTAGTGGCTGATCCTGGTTAGCGCTGCGAACGCGAACGCGACGCTGGCGCGCGGCGGCAGCGACAGCGCGGTCGCCGCGTCGTCGTCCACCAGCGCGCCGGCGATGCGCTTGCCGTCCAGGGTCACGCTGCGCGCGCCGCCGCTGCGGTCGTCCAGGCCCGCCGGCTGCGCGCCGGGCGCCGTGAGCGATGCGGGCAGGTTCGCTGCGTCGCTGCCCCAGCTTGATGGCGCACTGCCCATCGTGAATTCCAGGGTGGCGCCATTGGCGATGTCGGCATGCTTGATCCAGGCCTGGTTCCACGGCTTGCCGTTGACCTTGAGCGACTGCACATACACGTTCTGCGGGCTGTTGTTATTCGCGATCACGCTCAGCATGCGCCCGTTTTCGAGCCGCACGTCGCTGCGCGCAAAGGCCGGCGAGCCGATCACATACTCGGGAGAGCCCATCCGCATCGGATACAGGCCTAGCATGGCGAAGGTGTACCAGGCCGACATCTCGCCGTTATCCTCGTCGCCGGCGTAGCCCTGGCCGATCTCGCTGCCCAGGTACAGGCGGCGCAGCGCTTCGCGGGTCAGCGCCTGGGTCTTCCAGGGCTGGCCGATCGAGGCGTACAGCCACGGAATGTGGTGCGAAGGCTGGTTGCTGTGCGCGTACATACCCATGCGCACGTCGCGCGCCTCGGTCATTTCATGGATCACCCGCTTGTAACGGCCGGAGAACTTCTCCTCTCCGGTTTCCGGGGTGGCGAAGAACTGGTCCAGGCGCGCCGCCAGCTTGTCGCGTCCGCCCATCAGGCTGGCCAGTCCCTCGACATCGTGCGGCGTGGTGAATGCAAACGTCCAGGCATTGGCTTCGGTGTAGTCCGCTGCCCACAGGCGCGGCTCGAAGCTGGCCGCCGGCTGGCGCCACTGGCCCTTGGCGTCACGGCCACGGAAGAAGCCCGTCGCCGGATCGAACAGGTGCACGTAGTCGGTGGCGCGGGATGCGAAATACTCGCTCTCCTCGCGGTAGCGGCGGGCGCGCGCGGCATTGCCCTTGCCGGCTTCTTCGACCGCCAGCGCCTGCCCCATGCGGGCCAGGCCGAAGTCGTTCAGCGCGCCTTCCAGCGTCCACGACATGCCCTCGTGCACCGAGGTGTCGGCGTAGCCGCGGTACATCGACTTGGCCAGGCCCTTGCGGCCCACGTTCGAGACCGGCGGCGCCACCGTCGCGTTCTTCAGTCCCGCTTCGTAGACCTGGTGCACGTCGAAGCCGCGCACGCCCTTGAGCCAGGCGTCGGCGAAGGCGACGTCGGAACTGGTGCCGACCATCAGGTCGGCATAGCCAGGCGACGACCAGCGCGCCATCCAGCCGCCGTCGCGGTACTGCTGCAGGAAGCCGTCGACCAGTTCACCGGCGCGGGTCGGCGCGAGCAGCGCATAGGCCGGCCAGGTGGTGCGGAAGGTGTCCCAGAAGCCGTTGTTGACGTAGTTCTTGCCGGGGATGATCCTGGCCGAGGTGCTGGCGGCGTCGCCGCCGGCATTGTCCTTGGACCAGCCGCTCTGGTCGGCGTGACGCCAGTCCGGCTTTTCGACCGTGCCGACGTTTTCGTGGGCCATGTTCGGATACAGGAACAGGCGGTACAGGTTCGAGTACACGGTGACCAGCTGGTCGTCGCTGGCGCCCTGCACCTTCACCCGGCCCAGTTCCGCGTCCCAGGCCGCTTGGGCGCGCTCGCGCACGGCGTCGAAACCGGCGTCACCGACTTCCATGTCCAGGTTGCGCCGTGCCTGCTCGAGCGAGATCAGCGAGGTGGCGATGCGCATGCGTACCTCGCCCTTGGCATCGGGCTTGAACTTGACGTAGCCGGTCGGGCGTCCGGTCTCGAGCGCGCTGCTGGCGGTCCACGGCTGGTCGAAGCGCGCGAACACGAACATACGGGTGGCGCCGTTCGACAGGCCGCTGCGCGTGTCGGTGTACCCGCGCAGGGTCTGGGTCGCCGCGTCCAGCGTCAGGCCGCCCCGCGCATCGACGTTGTCGAACAGGAGGTTGGCGTCGCCATTAGCGGGGAAACGGAAACGGAAGACGGCGGCGCGCTCGGTCGGCGCGATTTCGGCGCGGATGCCGTTGTCGAAGTCGACCCGGTAGGCATGCGCGCGCGCCTGTTCCTGCTCGTGCGAGAACGACAGCGAGCGGCGCTGGCGATCCGGGTCGGGCTGGCCGCTGGCGGACGAAGGCATCACCTGGAAGGTCTGGCGGTCCGCCATCCACGGGCTCGGCTGGTGGCTGAGCGACAGCGCCTGCAGGCGCGGCCGGTTGTCGGGGCCGTTCTTCTCGTTCCAGCTGTACATGAAGCTGAGTGTGCCGGCGTCGGTAACCGGGGTCCAGAAGTTGAAGCCATGCGGCATCGCCGTCGCCGGGATGTTGTTACCACGCGAGAAAGTACCATTGGCCTGGGTGCCGCGCGTGGCCAGCACGTAGTCCGACACGCGCGTGACCGCCAGCGGGGCCTGGCCGGCAATCACGATGTCGTCCAGCCAGCCGCTGGCCCTTCCCTTGCCGCCGGCAGGCTGCACCTCGAGCTCGATCGACTTGATGCGGCGGCCCTGCAACCCGCCCAGGCGCACCGATTTATTCGCCCACTGCTGCGGGTACAGGGTCTGCGACTCAGCCTGCGCGGCGGCGCCGACGCGTACGCCGTGGTGGTCTGCGATGCCAAGTCCCGACAGCCGGCTGCCATCGTCCAGCACCAGGTCGAGCGAGACGCCGGTCGAGACGGCCGTGTCGCCGTCGACGATCTCGGGCAGTACTTTCCATGACAGCGTGGTGTCGGCATCGATGGCGATATCGACCGGGAACAGCTGCATGCGGCCGCCGCTGCCCTCTGCCTGGTAGCGCAGCGCGCGCAGGCCGCTGTAGCCAGCCTTGGCCTTGGCGGTATACGGGCGCTCCGGGCCGGCGCCGGGTTCGACCCGCACGCCGCCGCCGGCCTGGGTGGCGGGCATGGGCTCGCCCGCCTCGAACGAGCTCGCGAACCGGGCCGTGTCCTTGGCCGGCGCCAGGGAATCGGGCGTGGTGCTGGCGCAGCCGAGCAGCAGCGCGGCGGCGGCAACCTGGGCGGCGATGGCGCGCCGCCGCGGAGCGGTGCTGCGTGGTTGGTCGGACAGCAAATCGGCGCTGCGGGAGTCGTGAGCGGTTGCTTTCTGCGTCATGGTGCGGAAGGGCTCCTGGTCTGTGGATGGGTGGCCGGCACGGCATCGGCCAGCGCGCGGATTTGAAGGGCGGTGCGCAAGGCGTCTTCGCTGGCAGCGGACGTCACGCTCAGCGTGATGCGCTCGCCGGGCAGCAGGGTCAAGGCGTTCTCGGACAGGTCGGCATCGAGGTCGCCGAAATCGATCCAGACCGCGCGTGCGAGGCTGGATGCGGAGATGTCGAGCAAGTAGGATCCAGCGCGACTCGCGTCGTGGCGCAATTCGGCGCGCAGGCCGGCGTCTTTCCAGGCGATGTTCTTGGCCGGCGCGAAGTACACCACTGCGCGCGCGGCCGGCTCACCCTCGGCCTGCAACTCGAACACGGCGACGGTCGCTGCGGGATCGGCCGCACCAATCAGGTCGGCGTCGCGGTAGCCGGCCACCCTGGTCGCCGACAGCGGCGCCATCTCGACCGCCTTGCGTTCGTCGCGCAGCACTTGGCCGTCCAGCGTCATCACGCGGGTGCGCAGCTCGCCCTGCACGCGGCGGGGGCGGTCATTGAGCAGGCTGACCCCGGTTTGGCCTTTGGCGTCACGCAGCGCGGCCAGCGCTACCGGCGCGAAAAAGCGCCGCGAGTGGAAATGCAGCGCCTTTGGCCGGCCAAACCAGTCGATACTGGACCAGGAAGCGCCCGGCCAGACGTCGTTGAGCTGCCAGTACAGCGAACCCATGGTATAGGGGCGGCTGCGGCGGTGATGCAGCGCAGCCAGTTCGATGCCTTCGGCCTGCATGGCCTGGCTCAGATAGACAAAGCCGGCGAAGTCGCGCGGCGCGCCAAACTCGTCCTCGATGTACTTCAGCAGGCGTTCGTTGCCCTTGCCGGCCATGAACTTCTGGTGGGCGTCGATCACCGGTGATCCCAGCTGCTGCTGGTCGCGGGGCGCGAACGCATCGATGGTGCGCTGGACCGGCCACGCCTGCAGGCCGTATTCGGACATGAAACGCGGCGTGATCTCCAGGTACTGGGTGACCGGATGGGCCGGATTGCCCCATACCTCCCAGTAATGCATGTCGCCGCTGGCCTGGGTGTTGGCGACTTCCTGCAGGTCTTCGCTCGGCGAACTTGACCAATAGCCGATGCCGCCGCCCTCCTCTTGCACCACCTGGCGCAGGTCGGCGCCAAACAGCTGCACATAGCCCTTCCACACCCGGTCGGCGAAGACCGGATCGGCCTCCTTCAGCTTTTTGCCGTGCCCCCAGTATTTCCAGGCGATCTCTTGCTCGTTATTGCCGCACCATAGCACCACGCTCGGGTGGTTGCGCAGGCGCCGCACCTGGTCGCGCGCTTCGTGCACGACGTTGGCGCGGAAGGCCGGGTCGTAGGCCGGCTGCATGCCGCCGCCGAACATGAAGTCCTGCCATATCAGCAGGCCCAGCTCGTCGGCCAGGTCATAGAAGTCGCGTCCCTCGTAGTAGCCGCCGCCCCAGCTGCGCAGCATATTCATATTGGCGTCCCGCGCCAGTTCCAGCACGCGGCGCAGCTGCGCCTTCTTGATGCGCGGCTGGAACATGTCGAACGGGATCGTGTTGGCGCCCTTGGCGAACACCGGAATGCCGTTGACGACGAAATAGAAGGCGGCGCCGCGCGGGTCGCGGTCGCGTCGCAGTTCGACGCTGCGCAGCCCGGTGCGCGCGGACACGCTCGCCAGCTGGGTCTTGCCGTCGACAACCTCCAGCTCGTAGCGGTACAGCGGCTGCTTGCCATAGCCGTTCGGGAACCAGCGCTGCGGCTGGTCGACCGCCAGCGGCAGCGCGATGCGATTGGCGCCGGCGCGCAGCGCGGCGCGCTGGCGGACGGCCAGCGTGCGCGCGCCGTCGGGCGCGGTCTGCCACAGGCGCAGCTCGACCGCCGCGGCGCGGACCGCGTCGAGCGAGGCGATCGCGGTCAGCTCGGCGCGCGCGGCGTCCACGCGATCCTGGCGCAGTTGCAGGTCGTCGATGCGCAGCGCATCCCAGCTTTGCAGCACTACCGGCCCGGTGATGCCGGCGCCGACGTAGCGCGGTCCCCAGTCCCAGCCGTAGTGATAGCCGGGTTTGCGCACGAAGTTGCCGGTCATGGCGTCCGCCGGCTCGTCGCCGTAGGGCGAGGGATAGTTACCGGCGATTTTTTGCGGCATCGCCGCCACCTGCGGCAGCATCCGCGCGATCGGCGAGCGCAGCACGACGCGCAGGATGTTGCCGCTCTGGCGCAGGCGGCCCTCGACCGGCACGCGCCAGCTACGGTGGGCGTTGTCGGCGTCGAGCACCTTGTGGCCGTTGAGCCAGACTTCGGCGAAGGTATCCAGTCCATCGAACACCAGGTCGCTGCGTGCCTTGTCCAGGGCCGCGCGCGGGGCGTCGAACACGACCCGGTACTCCCAGTCCGCCAGGCCGATCCATTGCAGGCCGGCCTCGGGCGCGCCGACGTACGGGTCGGGAATCAACTTGTGCGCCAGCAGGTCGGTGTGCACCGTGCCCGGCACCGTGGCCGCGCGCGACATCGATGCCTCGGGATAGGCGCTGGCATGGGCATGGCCAGGGGCCAGGCGGAAGGTCCAGCCCTGGTCGATCGTGAACTGCTGTGGGGCCGCTGCCACTGCGGCGCCGGCGAACAGCGCCATGGCCAGTCCAAGCAGAAGGCGCGTGGCGGCAATCATTGCAGGTGTGAATTCATTGACATATCCATGGAACGAGACCCTGGCCGGCGCGCGGACAAGGCCATGGAACCGCCTGCCTGCGCCTCTCGGGTGAGGCGCAGGCAGGAGCGAGGCTCGGGACTCAGAACTTGTAGTTCAGGCCCATGTAGGCCACGCGGCCGGTGTAGCCACTGGAGTAGTAGCGCGCCTTGGTGTCATTGCCCAGGCGCGAACGCGACTCTTCTTCGGTCAGGTTCAGCACCGCAGCGGTCAGGCTGAGTTGCTTGGTGAAGTTGTAGGCGGCGTTCAGGTCGACCTGGCTGTACGGCTCGTCATACACGTTCAGGCCGTTGACCAGGCCGTTGACCACTTCTCCGCGACGGTTGTACGACGCGCGCAGCATCATCCTGTCGTCCGAATAGAACACGGTCAGGTTGGCCTGGTTCTTGGCGCTGCCCACCAGCGGCGAGGTGCCGATTTCGCGGCCGTCGGCCAGGGTGATCGCCGCCTGGTTGGTCTTGTTGTAGGTGTAGTTGGCCTGGACGCCGAAACCCGAGCTGAAGGTGTGCTGCGCATACACTTCGATGCCCTTGGACACCGCGTCGCGGCCACCGGCGCTGGTGCTGTAGTTCTGCACCCCCACCGACTCGCCGCCGATGTCCAGGGTCACGTCACGCACCACCGGCACCGCGAAGTTGCTCACGTTCTTGCGGAACACGGCCGCGCCCAGCACCGAACCGCGCGTGAAGTACCACTCGAGGCCCAGGTCGTACTGGACGGCCTTGTAGGCGTCCAGTTCCTTGTTGCTGCCCGAACCGAACCAGCCGACCTGGTCGCCGCCGCCGATCAGGCGACGGTCGTCGACGTATTCCTGGCTGAAGTTGCGCAGGCTGCCCGGGGCGGCGATCGCGTTGTAGCTCGGACGCGCGACCACCTTCGACGCCGCGCCGCGCAGCAGCAGGTTGTCGGTAAGGTCGAAGGCCAGGTTGAGGCTCGGCAGGTAGTCGGTGTAGGTGCGGTCGAGCGCACTCACCACGAAGGTCGAGATGTGGCCGCTGGCCGGATTGGTCTGGCTGTCCGGCAGCACGGTGAAGCCGCTGGTGCAGCCCGAGCCGGCCGGTGCGCCGGCGGCAGGCGCGCCGCCCGGCAGACATGGCGCCGGCGAGCCGTCGGGACCGTCGAAGAAGTAGTCGTTGTAGTAATCGACCTGGTCGGTCGAATCGGCGTGCTGGCGGGTGCGCACCACGCGCATGCCCAGGTTGCCGCGCAGGCGGTCGGTCTTGATATTGGCCTGGACGTACATCGAGGTGATTTTCTCGTCGACGTTGTAGACGAAGTTGTCTTCGTTACGGGTCTGCATCGCGCCGTAGGTGCTGTTCAGGTGCGAGATGTAGGCCGGGTAGTTAATCGCCGGGAAGGCACTGGCTTTCAGTCCGTTGGTCAGGTTGCCCAGCTCTTCGCTGTACAGGAAGTCGGGACGGAACTTGTTGGCATTGACGTCGCAACCGTTCTGGAAGCGGCTGTCGTAATCGCCCGGGTTGGCACCCTGGCACACCCAGTAGTTGTTGCCGGTACGGCGATTGGTGCCGCCGTCGCGGTACTTGGCGCCGAACTGCACGGAATCGAGCCAGCTGCTGTTGTCGACGTGCCAGGTCAGGTCGGCCTGGGCGTAGTTCTGGTCGGTCTTGTTGCGGGTCCACGACGAGCTGGTCGAGCCGAGGTCGATCTCGCCGATGCCGTTGCGCAGATTGGCCATCAGCTCGGGCGAGAAGTTCATGGTCGGGGTGCCGCTCACGTCCCACGACGAGAATTGGTTGCCCAGGCTCCAGCTGCCGTCGGCGTTCTGGCGGCGCGGCTTGATCGGCATGCCGAGCGTCATTTCGGGACCGCCCTCGGCCCAGGTGCGGCCAAGCTTGATGTCGGCGTCGAGCGACTCGCCCTTCCAGTTGAGCTCGAAGTCGGCGGTCTGCGACAAGGCTTTTTCGCGGCTCAGGCTACCGGCGATCTGCGGCGTCGGAATGGTGCAATCGTCGGGACCGAAGCCGCCGGTATTGGTCAGTCCGCCTGCCCCGGCCTGCGCCGAGCTGCAGTAATAATTCTTGCCCGGACGCGCGCTGTACTGGGCGCCGGTGACGATGGTGCCGCTCGGGTCGAAGGTCAGGTGGTCGAGCATGCGGCCGCCCGGATAGTTGCCGTCGCCGTTGAAGCGCGCGATGCTCCACTCCGGGATCTTCAGGGAGTTGGTCTGCGTATTCTGCTTCAAGTCGAAGCGGAAGTAGTTGGCAGTCATGTTCAGGTTGCGCAAGGGCTTGAACTGCAGCGTCAACTGGCCGCCCTTGCGCTCGCGTTCATTGGTCACCACGTCCAGGTTGACCGAGGTCGGCAGCGCGAAGTTGGTGTAGTACTCGCCATCCTGGTTGTAGAAGCCCGATTCGCCCCACCAGTACGAGTTCAGGCCGTTCGGCTGGCCATTGACGTCGACCGACGGATTGGTGGCGCGGCTGTCGCTGTACCACTGCCAGTTCGAGGTGCTGCCGCCCATGCTGCGAATGGTGCGCTTCTGCTGGGTGTAGCCGATCAGGACGCCGAAGCGCTTGCTTTCGTCGTGCCAGGCGTACTGGCCCGAGATCTGCGGGTCGGTCTTCTTGGTGGTGTCGGACCAGGTGCCTTCGGCGTTCAGGAAGCCGGAACCCGATTCGACGTCCAGCGGACGGCGGGTGCGCAGGATCACGGTGCCGCCGATGCCGCCTTCGTCGAAGCGCGCTTCCGACGTCTTGTACAGCTCGGCGCTGGCCAGCATATTCGACGGCATCAGCGTGTAGTTGAACGAACGCGACGGGTCGCCGTTCGATTCGGCGGTGGCGACGTAGTTGCCGTTCAACTGGGTCAGCGTCAGTTCCGACGACAGGCCTCGCACCGAGACGTTCTTGCCCTCGCCGCCGCTGCGGGTGACGACCACGCCCGGCACGCGCTGCAGCGCGTCGGCCACGTTCTTGTCGGGGAATTTGCCGACGTCTTCGGCGGTGACTACCTCGACGATCGAATTGGCCTCGCGCTTCTGGTCGAGGCTTTTCTCGATCGCGTAGCGGTAGCCGGTGACCTGGACCGTTACCGGTGCGATGGTATCGGTTTGGGCCGCTGGCTGAGCGCCCGCCTGCGCCGGTCCTGGTTGCGCCGTGCCCTGCTGGGTGACCGGCGCTGCGGGTTCCGCCGCGGCGGCCGCTGCCGTCTGCGCGTGGGCGCTGGAAAGGGTCAGCAGTGCGGCGCCGACCGCCATGGCGATGGGCGTGATGCGGCAGCTCAGCTGCCGGGTAGCGGCGTGGGTTCTTGAAGTCATCATCTGTCTCCTGGTCGTGCCCTGTAGCGGGCTTTCTTTTAGGCGGAACCCAGCGGGTTCCATGAAGCGGCTTGCCGTGCTTTCCCCGGATGCGCGGAACGCCGGAATGATAGCGTTCACAGGGATTTACTAAACGACAGGGATGCCGCTTGCATAGCTGGGGTCTTCGTGTAACAACAAGCGAATTTATACAAAGGAAAGAAGTTGCACTCAACAGTCTTTCGCGGAACGCGCGAAGTTTAGCGAAGTTTAGTAAACACAGGCAAACCGTGTGCGGGCCCGTTTCATAGTGCCGAGTGCGATATCATCGCGGCAACTTAACCAGAGACAAGAGTGTTGCCGCTGTGTTTTTCCCCTATGTCTACGTCGCCTATATCTATCTCGTACTGCGCCTGATCGTTCCCCTCCCCCTGCACCGCTTCACCCGGGTCGGCCTGGGGCTCGCCCTGCTGCTGGTCTGCCAGCACCACATGGTCCAGCGCTGGGTGTTCGGCACCATGTACTCGCCCGAGATCCCGCGCGTCTTCATCATCCTGCTGGGCTTCTTGTACTGCAGCTTCCTGCTGGTGTTCCTGCTGCAGCTGCTGGCCGACCTGGGCTTGCTGGCCGCCTGGGCGCTGCGGCGCGGACGCGCCCTCGACGCGCGCATCACGATGCGCCTGCGCTACGCCGTCGTTGCCGTCGCCACGCTGCTGTCGGCTGTCGGCGTGGGCCAGGCGATCGGGGTGCCCGAGGTGCGCCGGGTCGAGCTGGCGATCCGCGGCCTGCCGGCAGGCCTGGACGGCTTCCGCATGGTGCAGCTGACCGACCTGCACATCAGCCGCCTGATGCACGAGGACTGGGTGCGCGAAGTGGTCGAGCGCAGCAATGCGCTGCGGCCCGACCTGGTCGTCATCACGGGCGACCTGGTCGACGGTTCGCCGCAGGCGCGCGCCGGCGACGTGCGGCCATTGGCCGACCTGGCGGCCCGGCAGGGCGTCATCGCCAGCCTCGGCAACCACGAATATTATTTTGGCGCCGAGCGCTGGGCGCGCACCTTCGA
>Ga0265780_10004003_pt1 | contig 19163 bp, 22 predicted proteins | sample P1T30metagenome_FD_192432 | JGI IMG/M metagenome (GOLD analysis project Ga0265780, IMG submission 192432) | Plant litter microbial communities from East Loma Ridge, Irvine, California - P1 T30 | ecosystem: Environmental > Terrestrial > Plant litter > Unclassified | place: USA: California...
TCCCTGGAACAGCTGGACGACGGGGAACTCGCGTCGCGTGAAATCAAGTTGGATGAGCCAATACGCATAGAAGGCCATGAGGGTAGTTGGGCAACTTGGAACCTGTTTGGGGGACGGAAAGAGATGCTATGGACGACATACATTGCGGAACCTATCGAAAAGGATGGCACTATCGACCCAAATTTCGTTCGAACAACGATTCCCACGCTCTGGGCGCAGGTCATAGATTTCAACAGACCATTTTACTTGACTGACCAGGGAAAGAAGAAGGTCGACTCGCTGGTAACGGAAATCCGGCGATTGCAAATCATCAAGTCTGACCATATTCTTCGGGTCTACGGGGTCAAAAGAGACCGCACGCCGAAGGGAGGGGAACGTGTCGTGGTCTTTGTGGAGCGCCCGTTAGATGGAGGCTTGCTCAAGAGTCGTTTACCGAGTAGCGGCTTTGACTGCCCCACTGCCATTGTAAGTTTATCGCTGGTCTCAGTTGAAGCATATGCTAAGCTCGTCAGGAACACCTTCGTCAGGTTATGACGGGTCTCTCAGCTGTACACCAGAAGAATGGGACTCAAAGACGTAAGTTAATTTCCGTAATGGATGACTGATCCCATAGTGTTCGACTCGCGTTACGTCGTGACACACTCGTCGCCCGAAGACAAGCCTATTGTCAAGCTGATGGGAACCGGATATGCCAAACGTATAATCGACGAGCACAAATCCAACCCTTTCCTCAAGCACTTCCAAGAGATCAATCCACCAAGCTGGTCAGTCAGCTTTCGTCCGTATATAGACCCAGCTGACGTTCAGGGCGTCGCCAGATGAGCGGAACCATCCGCAGGATTATACCGCCAAGCGGGATATCTGGAATTCGGGAATCCTCTTCGTCGAGCTCTTGCTGGGTTCGAAGGCTAATGTGATATATGGCGACCTCAACTCCCTTCGTCATAGTAAGTCTTGTTCTTGACACCAGTTGATGGCAGATCTCCCCCTTCCAGATCCTGTCTACGATCTCCTAGATTCCATGATGCACCAGCAGGCCAAGAAGCGCCCAACAGCCGAAGAGATCCTCGACAGACTTCGCGACATAGAAAAGACCCTTAGAAGTGCATCGAGAAAGCCGCATTGTAGGTCCCTCACCCGCACGTGTGCTGACCGACAGTGTCTCTCCATGACCTCCATCCTTCCGATTCGGATAGCTACTCCACGCTCCCTACACCTCGACTACCGCATAGATCGTTATCGAACGGGCCACAGCCTGCTCAGCTTGCCCAAGGTCAAAGTCGATACAAGCACGACTATGAGGAGTTGGAGAAATTGGTACGTTCAATGGCCTTTGGACGCGTGGCTGACCTGACAGGGGCAAGGAGGCTTTGGTATGGTCGTCAAGGCTAGGAACCAATACGACCAGAAAGTCTACGCCGTCAGTAAGTCGTTCTTACATCTACGGATACTCGGGTGAGCTGACCCGGATAGAAAAGATCAAGCTACGCGACGAAGATAGTAGGCAAACGACCGATAAAGAGATTCAAATCCTCTCAGCTCTATCACACAAGCACATCGTCCGATACTTCAATTGCTGGACCGAAGACCCAATAGCGTCAACCCATGAAGAGGTAGAAGAATTGGTCGCTCCGGCGGTCGATGAGATCAGTGATCCGTTCGCCCCGCCTGACCCCAAGAACCCATATGCCTTCAATCGAGAAAGCTCGAAAAGTTTATCATTTCCGCCTGTTCGGTTCTCTTTAGCGACTAGACGTCAAGACGAGAGCAGCTCAGATGAGAGCGATACCGAGAGCTCGGATGCTGATAGCGGGGAAGAGACGGAATCGGAGAGGCCCCAAGCGAAAGACAAGGTCGTCAACGCAGTAGCGCGAACAGCGCCGTCAGATATGCCTAGTTCCGCTATTACCGGGACTACCAGCTCCGATCCTGCGGCATTTAGGACGCTGTTTATTGCCATGGAGTTTGTTGACAATGTCAGTCCTGGCTCGCGGACTAGTTTACTCAGCTGATGAGCAGGGCACCCTTCGAGAACTGATCGATGGTGGTCTAAGCGAAGTTGAGTCATGGCGACTCTTTCAGGAGGTGCTTCAAGCCCTGTCTTACCTGCACTCTCAATCGGTCGTACATCGAGATCTGAAGCCATCGAACATCCTCATCAGTCAGTCCTGGCTCGACGATCCAGGCCTCATTGCTGATTTTCAGATGGCGATCGTCAAGCCATCGTAGCAGATTTTGGACTTTCGGTGGGTGAAGATGTGAGAGTTGTGAAGCGAGCTGATCATCCAGACCTTCTCAGCGGCGACAGTCGAGACCGTCGATCCCGTCCAACCAGGCGCCATCAACATAAACGGCACCAAAACCTCAAACATAGGGACAGCTGCGTACATTGCTCCTGAGGTCATGTCAGGGCGAACATATGATGCCAAGGTAAGCCTATCTCCTGACTCGCCGGATACTGCTGACAACGAGGCCGATCTGTACTCGCTAGGAGTGATCTTCTTCGAGATGAACTTTCCCCCGATGATGGGTCAGGAACGAGCTCAAACGATCAATGGACTTCGGTCACCGGCCATCAAAATTCCACCTTCTTGGCCGGCGCAACGGGAGAAGCAGGAGCGATTGATCACATGGTTGCTTGCGCATGATCCCTCGTCTCGTCCTGGAGCCGATACTGTGCTGGCGAGCGCCCTCCTGCCGGTCGAGCTCAAGACTCCAGCTGAGCATAGTAGAGCGATAGCGAGTGAGCCTGTCCTCAATGGTCGAGCGTGCTGACCATTTAGCCCTGACGACCGACCGCAATTCCAAGCCATACAAGCAGCTTCTGGAGGCCATATTTAAGCCTCCTCAAGCTGGCCCTATCAACCTAGTTGCCGAGAGATCGACAAATTGGCTATACGATGACGACTCGGACGTTCGGCAGGTCGCCACGGAGATCTGGTCCGCAGTCATTGTCCAGCGTTTGAAAGATCTATGTCATCGTCACGGCGCTCAGGAAACTTATTTGCCAGTCTTGATACCCGAGACGAAATTGCTGGACCCATATGCGCAGGAGGACTGTGTCAGATTGCTTGATCAAGGTGGTCAGCTTGTTCAAATGGTCGCTTGTGACTTGATAGCCATGGCTCGATCGGCGCCCAGACGGCATGTGGGTAGAGCGAAGAGGTTTCACCTGGGGATGGAACATCGCCCGTCTGCACCTGGTCGACAACCTTCGCGAGCTGTGAAGCTGAGGTGAGTACTTTTTACCTGTAGTGAAGCATGCTGATAGGTAGTTTCGACATTGTCTCGCCTCTGAGATCTGCAGCTGCCGATGTAGAGATGATAGAGGTGGTCGATAAGATCATTGCTGAATTCGGTGGAGGGAAGGGAGGACTGGAGGCTAACGGCTACGAATTCCACATAAGTCACGAGACCAGTACGTCTACGCCGCCCAAAACCATCTCGGCTTCGAAAGTCAACTTATCATTCAGTCCTCTCTTTGATACTGGGCATCGCACCGGAGCAATCACGATCGCAGGTTTTGGCCGCGTGTAGCCGCATTGGCGTCTCAGTCAACTACGACAGGGCAAAGACCGCTCTGAAAGTCGTGACTGGCGTACCACGACAGATCATGAACAGTCTCGAAGCTTGTTGTGTAGCAGGCACGTACAGCATTGTAGACGTTAGCTATGCTCACGTAAAGGCGACTTTCAAGAAGTCCGGACCAAACTCGAAATGATATTCGCTTCAGCCAGCTCGGAAACGAGAAGACGCCTAAAAGAAGCGCTTGACGAGATGGATGAGATTGTCAAGCTGTTAGAGACTATCCAAATTGGACGGAGGCTCCTGTTCAAACCTATCCTGGCTACTAATGCCGAGGTAAGCGCAATAAGCTCGAGAAGATATTGGTAGCTGAGTATTTAGCTATTCCGCGGTGGGTTTATGTTCGAATGTGTACAGACGAGTAAACGCATGACTCAGGATGTGTTAGCATACGGCGGCAGGTGAGTGAGATGACACGACAATGCTGATAAGAGGTACGATAAATTGTTGGAACACTTTGATACCGCCCACGGTGCGCAGGCTACGACGTACGGTGTTGGCATGACTATTTCGATCGAGTAAGTATTGACCTCCTCCGTAGGTTTCATACTGATCAGATAGTCATCTCGTTAAGATCGTATCGAAACATGAGAGTGCCTTGTCCAAGGACTTGATGGTTCGGGATAGGGAAGATGAGCGATCATTTGGATACTGGACACCGAGTGTGAGTCAAGTTCTCACTGTCGTTTCGTTTCGTCCGCGAGGAATGACTGATGGTCAGCGATGTGATGTATACGTAGCTGCTGGTGCTCAGGTCGACCTATCGGCTCGCATGAAGCTCATCGCCGAGTTATGGCGTAGCGGAATCAGTGCCGATCTACAATACGACGATACCAGGACATTGGAAGAGGTCACCACAGAATGTGAGGAGCAGAGCACTCCGTAAGTCTCCCACTCATCCAGTGTGTCTGACTGATCACTCAGCTTCTTGCTTTTACCTCGAGTCAATAAGACCGATATCAAAGTCCGATCAATCCTGCGCAGAAACGAGAAGGAAGGTATGCTCTAGTTGTGAGACCTGCTGACATACAGTACCTCGCGGAGAACTATGTTCCTACCTTCGAGCTGCCATCCAGGAGCAAAGGCGTATAGACGCAACCTACGCTTCGCATGAAGGTTCAATCTCGTCGTCACAAGCAGCTGCTCTCTCGGTTGAAGCTCGCCTGGACAAGGACTTTGATATCAGATTGATCTTACCGCCCGAACCCCTGCAGCAGGTTAAAGGTGGGAAATTGAGACCGAATCGTAAACACCGTCATACCACCAAAGTGAGTTCACCCGTCACCCCAGCCGAAAGTACTGACAGCAGGCTGTGTACTTGGAGAAGATTAGCGGTTTCCTGCAATCCGCTGGATCAACATTACCAGTCATAGCGGTCGATTTACCTTCATCAATGTTAGCCCAGCTGGTGCTGAATATCAACTGGATTTCGGATGACGAGGCTTGGAAAGCGACTTTGGCCGAAAACTCCATGAACGATCGAAAATATGCGGAGTCTATTAGGGAGGCAGCGAGGAAGATGGTGAAGGAGGATGGGCAGTATGTGTTCTGGCTTGTTGGAGTCAGGGAGGGAAAGGAGGGAAAGGTGAGTCGAGGTTGATCTGCGTTATGGATTTGGCTGATGCGCGCAGGGTTTTCTGTTACAATTCAAGTAGCTAATATAGACTTGAGGACACTGGTCTTGGGTGTTTGTCACGATACAGGTATCTTGTTGTATGCATAGCTAAAGCATCGCGAAGACAACTCGAAGTCGAAGTTGTGAAGTAAGTGACAATGATCATGTCCATCCGTTGTTGGGATTCGAGATTCTGATCGGTCTAGCCCAAGTGCTCGTGTCAGTTGCGCATAGGCTGCCACCAATCTCGTCTTTATACGTATCTCATGCATTCTGGTTTCTGCTTACAGCTTTACTTCGACATCGAGTTTGACACCTAGTGATCTCCCCTGTCAGCCTTGACCGCGTCCTCACTTCCAGTCATAGGATTGTTGTCCTTGGCTTGCTGTGCCTTCTTGCCTTTCTCAGTACCGGCACTTTGTCCGTGGGTGTCTACTATGTCAGCATCTTCCTCGACGCGTAAATCGACACTAAACGTACGAGCGACAGTCTCATCCTGTAGCTCTTTACTTGGTGGACCTGTTGGTGCTGCCTGATCTGCCTTGACATGTGCTTCAGAGTCGGTCTATCACGTCAGATCGATCTTAGTGTTGTTCTTGGGGACTTACTGCAAGGTTTTCATTCCATCCTGGAGCGGTTTCTTTGAGAGGAGCCGAATCGCCCTGGGTACCGGAGAGGTTCTTTGCCTTTTCCCTCTCGATGACCTTAATCGTCAGTAAATCTGCATGATTGAGGTGTGGTAAAGTGGAACTTACCTCGGGATCATTCTCGTGTTTGTAGGAAGTCTGAGCAGCCTTCACGGAGGTGGTGGTGATTGTCCTAGCTGCTGTGAAGGCAGTTCGGGTGGACCTGAATCCTAATTGAGTTCGGAAGATGTTGATCGACATGGTTGCAATAGGATGTAGAATAGGATGAATACGGCCAATGAATCAATTGAACGAGAGAGCTCTCAGAGGGTTTGGCTAATTGAAGATCGCTGATGTCATTATTCGGTAATAAGGAATGTTAAGCCGATCAACCAATTAGAACATTACCAAATGTAGAGTAAGACAATTGTTCATCGGGCGCTACTTTTCGTGCATGAAATCACACAAAAGCTACAGGTAAAATGCTATTGCGACAATATTGCGTTGTGATTGAGAGACAACAAGCAATGTTCCAGCAAATGTCCCATGTCGGTTTTGGTCGCTAAGGCAATAGCTACTCTATAAGGGAGACTGACATTCTGAACCTCTTCTCCCCATTCTTCTCAAAACACCACTTCGATCTGATGAACCAACCTGATCCAACCTCCCTGATCAGTATGGCCAGTCACAACAACCCCTTTCCAGTGCTGGCCCTCAGCACAATCTGGTTTTTCTGGCCTGTCAACTCTATCAAATTGGCTGAAGTACAAAACTTCTTCCGCTTGATCTGCGATGCCGGATTCACCGTCACGTTCCTCTGCCCTGATTTCGTGCTCGTAATGACATCCTGGATGACTGCGACTGGATCGTCGCGGGATATCTTGCAGCGGGGGCGGTGCTCAAGGCAGCCCTGCTCTTGGGGTCGGACCTTTGGCCGAGGCGGCTCCGGAGAATGAACTTTGCAATGGAGGTGTCGTCATTTTTCCTGTCTCTGCTTTGGGCGATACGGCAAGAGTCATGTCAGTAGTATTTTCATCTCTTTCTTGTGCGGACAGCGTCTACACAAACACGGTCCCAATCCTTCCAAGGCCTGCCATTCGTTGAATGTTTGCGAGCTTCCAATCAGTGAGAGTCATGACACAGAGATGAACGTTCAGCTGTCAGTTACAGCGGAAAATGACTGCAAGCAGTTCTCAAATGGCCACAAGAAACACCCCATTTTCAATAACGTTTGCCTCCAAGCTTCATGACGAAAGCCATGATGACTACATGTAGCATGTCTGTCAGTAATTCTGAGGATCCGACTATCCGCCGGATTATGGCGTTACATCCGCCTCACCGGGGGACCGCCAGTCGCCAGACTGTCTCGCGCGTCGACTCCTGTATATGCCTCGAACTACAATCCGAAGGGAGTCTCCAAACTGGGAACAGGCATATCAATAGAGCCTCTAAGAATGAGCAGCGATTCTCCGAAGTGATGATAGCGCAACCGCTCAGGGAACCAGCCTATAATGCTCTTCCATACCGTTGCGAGCCGAGGATACAAAATGTAGCAGATGTAGCAGATGGTAATTCCAGGTCGGATCGTCGGATTCAGGGAGACTCTGACATCCACGGTTCTACCACGGTCTACATTATTCACGAATCCCAATACAGGAAATGGGTCAAGAGTAGACGCCCTCGTCGGTGCAGGTATTCTTCCTCTAATACAGGCCACGAGTACCGCAGGACAGTTCCAAGACGCGTCTTTGCGTGTTCCCACATAAGTCCCATTTGCTCGGAGAATCAGGGCGACAATCCCCCGATTTGCGGAGCCGAGTAACAGTAATAAGGTCTTGCTCGGACGCGTACGTGGTACCTGACTGGACCTGGGCTCATCGAGCGTGGCCGACTTGACGCCTTTGGGCTGGAGCATGCAGCTAAAGTGCAATAGCGCAAGTCCCCACAAACTTTACAGGGTAATCACGAAGGCGCGTCTGCTGTTGTCGACCGTCTTGTCTCCCTCCGACCTCTAAACTCTAATGCAGACAGGGGGAGAAGTAATTCGAGGCGAAAGCATTCTCTGATGCCAAGCGTCTCATTTTGACACTTCACATGACTAGCAGGTTTCGTTTTGCTTTGATATTGGCTACCGTCGCTACGGCCGGTTTGCTGCTGGGAGTCCATCAAGATGTGGCTCATACGTACGTGAATCCACGATTGATCTGGGGCTGAAAATAGAGACCAGTGGACTCGATTGTGGACGTCGAGCACGTATCAATTGGCTACTCCTCGACCGACCTTGATAACAGACCTCCTAGATCCCACGGTGGTGACGCGTACCCCGGGATCGAGTTTGACAAACCAAGAGCATAGCTCGTTTGGTGGGTCGTCATGTCGGTTCGGCCACTGATAAATGTAGCGGAAATTGATCTGTCTATTCCCTCTATCGTTACAGTCCACCAAACCTTCAACGTCACTTTGAAATGTCGACCAGATATCATTGGCCAACATGCTTGCGCAGAACAGTATATGGTACATTTCCGAGGTCCAATTGCCTTCAGCGTTCCCGCAGCCAGCACGATATATCACCATGACAGAGTCACCGGGACGACTGTCGTTGAATGTCAGCTACCACAAAGTGGAGTGTATGAGGTATGGGCGTGGGCAGACTGGCACGGGCGCAACACCTGCCCGCCAGCGAAGGAAGCGTACACGTTCGGAGCGGTCAGGGGGAGCGGAGAAACTAGCTTCACCGTTTTGAAAGGCGAGGGTAGTAGACCTCAAATCGACAATATGCGGCAATGTACACGGGACGACTACAGCTCGGATATAGCAGGGAGATGGGTCAGTGTCAAGCATATCCGGGAGAAGTACAGGGAGCTACCGCTGTTGAAGAGTCATATGGAAAGAAGCGGTAAGTTCCCTCGAGACGTTGCTGATTGTAGCTCGCATTCACGTCAACACCTCCATGCCCGACTACGTGTATTTGCCCTACAATTGCAAACGATTCGCCCTAGATTACAAGAGCACCGTACGTGCTACCAAGGATTTGAGGCATGTGGTGTTTCTAGGCGATTCAATCCTTCGGTCTACTTATTGCGGTCACCTTTACTATACTCTCCACAACGGGACGATCGGCGGTGATTGCCAATTTTCGAGTGACTGGAAATCCTATCAAAAGTCAGACAAGACCTTCGAGGTGAAGATTGATGATGGGGAAAGACAAAGCGTGCGGTTCACGCAGCGATTCATCGACGATCATCCAGAGTTGGCTGGCCCACGCATCGAGGACACGAAGCAGTACGGCGCAAGCGTTTCCCATGTCATCACAAATCTCGGCATGTGGTTTGGGTATAAAAGCGAACACGACTATGTCGCCGCTGTCTATCAGCATCTTGAGAGGCTATACACGCATTTCGGAAATAGCCCCCGATATACCTGGATCAACACTTATAGCGTGTCAGCTCCGGTTATTTGTTTTGGTATGATGCGAAGGGCTGTTTTACGGCATCATGGCGAATGGGCTGCGATTGCCATCAACGCTTGGATTGATCGACATCCAGACGTTCAGATCAATATTATACACAGTCATCAAATAGTCGACTCGAGACCAGAAACAGCATCAGACGGGCGGTGAGTGCTGGTGCTGCTGACTACGCTGGGTAGCTTGCGAGCTGATTCATAGACACTGGGTGGCAGAGGGTGGTGAACCTAGTCCGTCAGTCCGACCTCTAGTCGGAGCAGCCGATGACGCTGTCATGGAGGCGGTATACGACTATTGGAGACTCGCAGACGAATTTGATCGATTGGTTTGATCAAGCTGCACAGCAAGCCTTTTGGGCTAGATGGTTTCGATTTGCATAAACACTGTGAATTGAGTGTGGAAGACGACCATCAAGAGAGGCTCAACTCACATCTACGTCTGTTCTCAATAGCTCCTGCATAGAAAAGTTTCGTCGAGAAGCTGGCTTGCCGAATTTGGTATAACCTTCTCATAGACCGCAAAAAGAGCATTACTTGATCTGCTTACGGGATCTCAAGGTCAATATTCTGCTAGATTTATCTTTGTCCATCTTGTAACATCGTTCAATCTGACTAAAAGAGTAAAAAATGAAAGAAAAAAAAAAAAACTCTCCTTGAACTGAAGGATTGCGAAAGCGAGAAATGTAGTGAGATACGCCTGGTAGCCATTGCTAATCAGTACACTGTTTGGAGCTCCAATGGCTGTTACAAGCGTTTCACTTCATGACAGCCTCTCGAGAATTAATGGAGTGTGAGTGAAATCTTCAAAGGTTCACATGAACTTCATATTTTGCAGACTTGTGGCGTCCCATTTTGAGCAATTGCTACCTTATACTGCTCTCATGGTTCAAGCCTGCGGACACCTTGTGTCATCGGGGTCTACACGAAGGAATGGATTCTGGCAAGCGCTGTAACCCCGCTATTCGGCATCCCTAGCGTAGAGACCGCCATTTCCGGCTCGCGTCATGATTTGGTCACCAGTCGTGTTCAAACCTCTTCGGGCGCCACGACGGGAGTGATCGACCTCTCGAGATTGGTCGACATTTGCTCGCGGTATCAGCAACAAGCCTGATGCAGCATCCGCCGCCAACGCGGCCACGCGTTGCCGGCCACTATACTCGCTGGCCAGAGCGATCCCAACATACCACCGACCAGCAAACACATGTCTGACCTGTTTCCACTTGTCCTCGACGCACCCGATGCCGATGCTATAAATCGACAGCTTTTTCGTTTCATGTCACTGGCAGTATCGCCGTACAAACAACGTAGGTTAGACCTGTGTACGAAAAACTGGACACGCACTGTGCGAGTCGTCGGCGTTGCTGCTAAACTGTTCGACCGTCGGGGTCAATGGCAACGACAAACCCCTTCGGAGCAATTCGAACAACTGAAAACGTAGAGTATGGCGGATCTCGCGCTACAAGTGATGCATTTAATGCCTCAGAAGCTACAGGTAAAATGCTATTACGACAATATTATATTATGATTGATTTACAACAAACAATGTTCCGCGAAGGATCAGGTAGCAGCAGCAAAATAGGCTTCAAACATGCTTTCTTGACCTAGATCTGACCCCTTGATCACCTCGTACACATGCAGGAATAGCTTGGGATTTCGAGAGATGAAGTAGTCCAGGAACCCAGCGGGTAGTTCACCAATGTTTCTCTTAGCGACCTCGTCCAAGTCTTGGTAATGGTTTTTCTGTTCATCAGGAATGTCTCTTGACGTGATGGCGATTAGACGCACTTTATTCCTCATGGCCCTCAAGAGATCGCGGACGGAGTTCCCCTTATATTTCCTGTGGGTCCTCAGACTGAGAGCGACGGATTTGTCGAGCCGCGAGTACCAGTCTTTACCGACAATGTCAGCCGCACCAGTCTCGAGAGCGATCAAAGTCGGGTCTTGACAAATGGTGTCGGCGTTAGCCAAGAAGTCGAAACCTGAATGTTAGCCATCGGCCCGCTCTACTATCCTGAGCTCACGATCAGAAGCGTCGCAGAGGAACCTCAGCCGTTTCTCTGCCTGCCAGAAGTACGGGTGTGTCAAACATTCAGACGTCTTTGGCCTGGAATGTCAGCTGATGCGACTGACGCGAAGAAGGGACTGACCTGGAAGCCGGATCCAGTGAAATCAATCTCCTCACGATATCCTCGATCTGTGCACCATCTTCGCGATGCACATCGGCCATCCTCTGTATATTGACTGGATTACCCTCGCGGATGTTACGGTCGGTATCAGGGTAATATCCGAACGGATGCTGACCGCCCATGACCGTCCAAAAGTACAGACAACCCAGAGCGAACAGATCGACCGCTTTCGTCAATCTAGCGTAATCTTTCCGAGGCTTGTTGTCGGCGCCAGCTAGATCGACAATGGAATCAGAGGAAGATGAGGAGGAATTTGACAGCCGATGGAACCCCTCGTCGAGGCGGACTTGACCTCCGACACATTCTGGTGCTCGCCAGCCAAATGTTCCTCCGAGATTGTTGGCAGTAGCCGCAAGTGATGATTGATCATGTTCGAGGCGTCGAGCGAGACCAAAGTCTGAGACTACTATCCTCAATTTCCCATCCGATCCATGAGTGATTAGGACATTTCTGGACATTAGCCGGGACTCCAAGCTTGAAGGAAAGGGTGACTTGCTGTGGCTTGATATCTCGATGAATAATATTCATGTGGTGGAGATGCCCTAATCCCTCTGTTACCTGAAGCAGAGCACTTTTGTTGTCGAAGAGAGGAACCAGTTCAGGATGCTTGTCGGGAGACAAGACCATTTCGGCCAGAGATGTTTGGCAAAGGTCGAGGGCGATATAGAGGAAGTCGTCTCGACGTTCTTGGCAATAGTATCGGATGACATTTCGATGATCATCACTCGCTTGAAGAAGCTTGACTTCATGCTTTGCAAGACGATTGTATTGGTTCATGAGCCTTTTGACAGCTACAGGCCGTATACCCCATGTACCCTTCAACACCGTCGTACCATTAGAGCCGTAGCCTATGGATCAGCTTAGATCCGAGATGCGATAGCAGACATGAACATACCAATGACTTGATCCGAGATGACCAAGCGTTCCTTGTCAGTCTCATCCTCGATCGCCGTGGTGGAGATGGCCCTAGGGAGCTCAGGTAGGGGTTTATCGCTTTTAGGCTTAGGTGAACCAGCAATCGAATCCTCTTCTTCATCGGAAACTGAGCCGTTCTGCTTCTTCTTGCCCCTCACACGACGACGATTGTTCTTCTTCTTTGCTTTGGCCTCGGGCAACAAAGCATCTCCCACTGGCTTGGTATCGGTATGAATCGCTTGGGGATCCTCCAACTTCGCTCGGACGGGTCTCGGTGAAGCGGACTTCAAGGCTTCTTCTAGCAAGAGTGGTTGTTTTTCGTTCGGTGGAGTTCCAGTCTGCCTGATCGTCCTCCGTGGACTGAGCCCTACAAGAGCCAGCCCAGCCATAATCAAGGTAGCTAGTACGGCAATGACCCAGACTATCCAGCTCCTGCCAGCAGTCTCTTTCCGCCTCAAGCCTTGCACAATGGTCTCTGGTGCAGGGTCGATTGTCTTCTCTTCATCAGCCGGGTCGAGCAGGTACGGCAGAAGTTGATCTCTTGTTGGCAAATCCTCTGAAAGCGGGAAGGAGCCATTGGCCTGCGAACCGGGTTTCGCTTGGGGAAGAAAGCTGATGAGCGGGTAGGATGAAGATGAAAGGGCGAATAGTAATGGTTTATCGCTATTTCCCGAAGCTGGTGGGCGGGTTTGGTCCGAGTCGTTGGCTGGAATTGTGAGCTGATAGGGTACGGAGGCGATGTACGTTGTGGGTAGTTTGGCGTGGATATCGGACTGTGCTTTATCAGGGTTAATCGGGAGTGGGAAAAGCGATTCCAGTCTAGGCGGAGGTTGTGGTACGATAATCGGTTTAGCGGATGATGGCGCCATTGGAAGGAGGATATCATAGACTCCTATTCCGATGCTGCCCAGATCTTTCATCCATTTCACAATGCCTCCGTGTCCCACTCCTACAGCGCTTCCATCGTGTCCGAGCTCGATGCGGGTCGTCGAGGCCTCCCCGCTTTCCTCCAGAGCCTGACTAGCCTTCGACCAGTGTTCAACAAGCGGCTTGTCGAAGTTGTTCGGTGTGTACGTAGAATATGAGATCTCTTGTAGCCCAGCGCTTTTGCCTGATGAATGTGCGGCACCGGTCGAAGCCGCATGAACAGACGAGCTCGGAGGTGAATGGATAACTAGGCGATAGTCTGTCCTGCCGACAAACAATATATCCGAGTTCTGACGAGCGTGACCTTCCATATCGTCCAATAATCGATCAGCCTCGCAGACGCAGGTTTGAGTGTTGTTTTCAGATAGAGTGGAAAAGCAGTCCAGCTGCTGTCCTGTTCGTAAATCGATGGTCATTAACGAAGTCTGCTTGGACCCAGTAAAGACTCTGCTTGGCGAGTGAGGGAAGGTGAAAGGTGATAGTTCGATACTGTATATGAGTTTCTGGGTCCACTCATGGAGATGGTGATGGAGTTGGGGCGACCTACAGTTGTTCAACAGACAGAGGTAATTTCCTGAGACTCTGCGAGTCTTCTCCCTCGAAAACGTATAATCCCCCACTCAATGGTTCGACTATATATTCATCCTCCCCTTTCCCCTTTGTCATTCCTCCGACTAATGGAGAAACGCCATCCCGGAGAGACCATTTGACTTTTCCTCCGTCGCGCTCTACAGCATGAAGCGCGCCATCTATAGTCGAAATGATAACATAGTCTAGCAGATCATGCGAGATCTCGGGTGGATCGAGATTTGCATTGTATTGATGACCGGGCCAAGTTTGCGGCCGTGATGGTATAGAGACGGCCGCGGGGTATGGGTTAGGGGAAGGGGAAGGGGAAGGTGTGGCGGAAAGGAGGAGAAGGCATGGGATGAGGAGTAGGAGAAGGTGCGTAAGGATTTGAGTTGGAGGTATCATTGTTCAAGGGCCGCCAATGTTACAGGAACGCCCAAGCATTGCCCTCGGGTCAACAAAGATGGTACTGTAGTATGATAATGTATAGTATGTACTGTAGGATTAGGAACCCAAAAGACCACTCCTTTGAGGTGAATTTAAGGTTCGGCCTAATTCCCCAGACCGAAGTTCCGTTAGCTTCCGTCGATCAAGTGACGTCTTTTGTCCATCAATCATTCCTTGGCCTCGACCACTGAGGCCAGGCCACGATAGAAACGGGCCACGATGCATGCGCTCGTGCATAATGCATAGGGTGAATATTATTTCGACTACTTTCTCTTGCCCTTCTTCTTGTCCTTACCTCCCCCTCCTCCTCCGCCACTGCTTTGCTGCGCCGTACTACCCTGGGTAAACCCGGTACCCATGCTCTCCTTCACGCCCTTCTTCTTAGTCTGAGCAGCCATATACGAAGCCCTCTGTCGCATCGGTAGCCATCGCTCGGCCTAGTATTAGCCAATATACATCGGGTGTAAAATGGAAACGTACATCCTCATTGACCGCTTTACCAGCAACGGCATCCTTAGGTAGCCTATGTCTTGTACCCTTCTTGGGTTTCTCAACGACCTCCTTCTTGACCTTTGGCGGCTGCTTGGTCTGAGCGGGTTTTTGGCCTCCGACTGCCCAGCCTGAGGGTAAGGATGGGACATATGACTCCAATTCTCCCTCAGAAGGAATATGGCGGGGTAGCTCGACTGTGGAGGGAGGGGCTGAGAGGTGGGCATGATATCCCGAAGAAATAAAGTCGAGGTGGGCCGAAGTGGCAGAGATGTTTTCGAGGATATCGGGGTGTTCAGACGAGGACTGGGCTATCAGCTCCAATTGGCACAAAAAAAAGCTGACTCACTGGATCGCATGATGCTAGCAGACCATCGTACAAGTCCTGAGCACCTTCATATTCGCCCAAACGGTATTTCTGTCGTCAGTCCTCGACTATGAAGGAGACATACGATCTGAGCTTCCAAGTGCTTCTCCTTCCTGCCATCTCCACTTGATCTCTTTAATACCTCCAGAGCCTCCTTCTCGCGATGTAGTCGATACAAGCAATACGACCTCTCGAAATCCAGCGAAGAAGCAAGGGAGGAGGAATCAAGAACGGCTAGAGCCGAAGTGTAATCGTCGGTATGAAGGTGTAGGAACAACAAAGTCTGGAATGCCGAGGCAGAGTCCGGGTCTAGAGAAAGGACTGCTGATCAGCATAAGACTCTTCCCTCCCATTGAGGTGATCATACTCTTTCGACATGTCTTGATAGCTCCGGCGAAGTGAGATCCTTCGACTTGGTCAACCAAACCTCGGTACAATTTCGGTAGCCTTTCTGCTACTGGCAGTGGCTCCTTAGGCTTGAAAGGCGTGCGCTTAGCCTTCGTATCTCTTTGTGCGGCTGGCATTGTGAGATGTATGTCGTAAAGCGGAGGACTGGGCCTGGCTGGACCTCATGGCAGGGTGATTTGCTTCCGTCAACCAGAGTGGCACTTAAGCATCTCAGGCTTTTGAGCATATGGTCAACAAGAGCCTTTCAGACCAAGATATAACAGAGCGAAACTGCAGCGAGCTGTAATAGAGATGTCAAGGTTACATGTATTATAAACCTACTCTATTCTTACGTCCTGCGTAAGCTATCTAATGAATGTTACCCGAGTAGTATACCAAAAATATGAAACGGGGAAAAACTATGGAAACAAAATGAGGAGTCACATCTAAGATCGATGTCGGTGAATGTATTCTAAGATCTCTTTCTCACTGTCAAAGTGGAGAGGTTTTCCGCCTTCGATCACATCCATCTGCCTTGTCCTGACTTTTCGCCTTCGGACATCTCGTCGAGCAACAAGTGCTGAACTCTTCCAGACATCGTAGGTTCCGACCTCTCCTCCACACTGAGTGGTCTTGTCACTGAAACACTGCTTGCTGCATTGAGCGGCCGGCGCCGAAGCGAGAGCAGTGATGTCATTGGCGCAACCACAAGTGCTGGCATTGGTCATACCGGCGTACGCCATGTTGTTGGAGTTACACCATAGTTTACACATGCCAGGGGTGAGAACGTCACAGGTAATGACGTTCTGCGAGAGGACCGGTGAAGAAGTAGAGTCGGCGAAACAACCGAGATGGTTGGTTGGCGAAGGGGGAGCGGCCGAGGAGGCGGATGAAGGGGTAGCCGAGGATGATGGCGAAGGCGAGGGAGATGGCGAAGCGGTGCTCGAAGCCGAGGCAGAAGACGAAGAAGAAGCAGCTTCCGAAGAGCTGGAAGCAGCTGACGAGGAGCTTGAGGCAGCTAACGAGCTGCTCTCCTGCGAAGGTGATGCCGCGGCACTGGATGCAGCAGCGGAGGTAGATGCGCTCGAAGACGAAGCGGAGGAAGTGGCCGAGGACGAGGCCGAGGAAGAGGACACAGGGACAAAGATCTCGGTGCCCTGGGATGCGGATGCAGAGGCGGACGAGGCTGCTGCCGATGACGAGGGGACGTCGGAAGAAGATTGCGACGACGAAGCCGACGATGAAGCCGCAGCGGATGAGGCGATCGACGATGACGAAGACGGAACAGCGACCGAAGATGGGGAAGCCGCGGCGGATGAAGAAGAAGCGGCCGAAGTGGGAGCGGGGGACGATGACGAAGACGAAGAAGCGGACGAAGAAGCGACGGATGTCGAGGAAGATGTCACGGAAGAAGATGGTGCCGAGGAAGAAGAAGCGGTTGATGTCTCAGCATCATCAACCACTTCTAGAAAATCCGCATTATAGACGGAGTTCTTCCATGGACCACCGCAGATCTCCGACGACGATCCAGCACATGCGACAGTACACTGCTCGTCGGGTACCATGGTCTTGGGAATTGATGGACCGCAGTAACATTGATTACCGTTCTGTGTACCCCATGTACTGACTCCCTTGGCAGAGCATGACTTTCGGCAAATCTCCGAGGTCATACCGGCCGAGTTGAAAGTGTAAGTGGGCAAAATTCGGGGAGTGGTGTCGGCGAAACATCCAACGTAGGAAGCTGGTCTACCTGCAAGAGTGGTCGCTCCAAGGCCAACAGTGTCGTAGATGGAAGCGGAGAAGATATCTCCACACTTGCTCTTACTGTCGTTGGAGCATGTGACAGCACAAGACGAGTCCGCTTGCTTGGCGCCAAGGGTCGACTGAGTTCCACAGTAACAGTCTGGTTGTTAGCGTGAATCTCTACCGATGTAAAGAAAAAGACTTACTGTTTCCGTTCTGAAGACCGGCGGCCGAGTACCCTTGTACTCGACAGTATCGCCTACAGAAACCAATGGTCATCTGAGACGACTTCAAGAATTTCGCGGGAGCGGCAGAGACGAAAGTTCCTAGAGCATAACAGCCTTTGTATCCCTCAATCGCAGCCGATGAAGGTACAGAGGACGAAGCCGAGGACGACGCGGATCGCGAGGCAGAAGAGGCGGATGAAGCAGGTTTCGAAGTGCTACCTGAGCTAGCAGAGGCGGACGAGGCAGGTTTCGAAGTGCTGCCTGAGCTAGCAGAGGCGGACGAGGCAGGTTTCGAAGTGCTGGCGGAGCTAACTGAGCTGACCGAGCCAGAGCCAGAAGAGGAAACTTTGACGCTAAGAGCCCATGACCCTCCGCAGATCAAACTTTTATTACCGGTACAGGCCGAGGTGCAACTGCTTTCGGCGAGTCGTCGGGATCCAGCCTTGATTGCACCGGCGCAGTAGCATTGACCGCCTGACTCTGTACCGGAGACCTTGAAGCCTTGGGCAAGACAGTTGGCGGAACAAGAGCTGGGTGTCATGGAAGAGGTGGAGAACCCGGTACCGTTGAGTGTACGGGCGCTGCCGTCCTGCCAACATCCCATGTAGCCGGTAGAATCGGCGCCAGCAGCGGAGAAGGTGTCGATAAAGCCGGACTGAGTAGTAGCCCAGACGTCCATGGTGTTTGAGCCACCGCATGACTGTTTAGAGTTCGAGACACAGGTTGCTGTGCAAGAAGCTCTTCCGGCGTTGACGGCTGGTGCGGTGGATCCGCATCGACATGTGTTACCGTTGACGATACCGGCAAAGCCGAAGTTCTGGACTTTACAGTAGCTCACACATTGATCGGCGGTCATGTAGCCGGAGGTGTAGACGCCGCTGTTGAGTACAGACAAATCGGAGAAGCATCCTCGAGAAGTGGTACCGCTAGGCGAGGCCGAAGGAGCTGCACCAGATGCGGAGGAAGCCGAAGCCGAAGGAGTGGTAGACGAGACTGAGGAGTTGTAGATGGATAGCTTGTAGTTCGCACCACAGAACTCGTTGGTGTTACCGGGACATCGCGTCGTACACACGGATGAACCCGATCGTGAATTGTTATTGGAAATGACGTTACCGCACGAACAGGTGTTACCATATGTGCCGGCAAGCTTGAGTCCCTTGGCTCTACAGGTCGATCGACAAATGGTGTTTGTCATGGTGGATGACGAGTATGAGAAGTCGACAAGAGATCGAGAGGAGCCGCCGTCGGAGTAACATCCTAGGTAGCCGGAAGGAATTGTGACGTCGTCGCCGAGTCGAGATTCCCAGAGGGAGGTGACGTAGTTAGCTCCACAGATTTCGGTCGAGTTACCGGGACATTGAGTGGTGCACTTGTAATCGGGTTGGAGGTCTCCCTGTGCCCACTGCCAGTAAGCCTGGGATCTTGACAGAGACAGGAAAACTCACACTTGATCCACAGTAGCAAGCGTTCCCACTGTTACCAGCTAGAGAGTAGCCTAATTCCTTGCAACCCGTTTGACAGACTCCGAGATCCATATTGGTCTGGGTCCAAGTAGCACCAGTGAGACCAACGATACCGGAGTAACAACCTTTGTAGCCGTCGATGGCTGTAGAG
>Ga0265780_10004005_pt1 | contig 19160 bp, 26 predicted proteins | sample P1T30metagenome_FD_192432 | JGI IMG/M metagenome (GOLD analysis project Ga0265780, IMG submission 192432) | Plant litter microbial communities from East Loma Ridge, Irvine, California - P1 T30 | ecosystem: Environmental > Terrestrial > Plant litter > Unclassified | place: USA: California...
GCGAGTGCGATGGACCATTATGAGAATGACTGTGCGACATGGTGTATGGCACAGTTCGCAGCGCGTTGTATTGAGCCCTGTTGCAGATCTAGTGGTCAATGAGCTGGACAGGTAAGTGTGGATCAAGACAGCAGCAAGCAAGAGCAGCGAAGCTCGAAGCTGGCGATGGTGGGGCAGCAGCTTCACAACGTGGGGTGTTGTCGATCATGTTGGTAAGATTGGTCGCCGGGCACCTGACATCGTGGACTGGATCAATAAGATGCGGATATATTGCATGAATGATCCGCATCACGTTCGCGGCCGACAAGTTTATGCGAACGTGTTTATTGTTGTTGGTTCGTGCCACGATTCAGTTGAGGCTGACCAAATCTGCGACCCTGAGGCACGGGTACGCGTGCTTCGGTTCATTTGGTCGTTTTCGGCTCCCTTCGTTCTCCATCCCCCTGCATCCAACTCCGTGTTATGAAATTTGCACAATTTCTGCTAACCTGAATGTCTCTGCCTAGCATCTTTTCACCACTTTTACTCGGTGCATTGTGCGCAATAGTAAGTGGCTTTCAGGGGACACTCTTGGAGCGGCTGATCGTTATGCCATTATCGTCTCGCGTGTCCGCCAATATTACCGAAAGCGCCACAAACAAGGCTGGTGTTTACCGCTCATTTCACGGCCTTAGATGTCCGGCCAACTTTCCGCACGAGCGTGACGCGATACGTAAAGACAGCACATCTCCCACTATGCGGCCGCGTCCCTGATCGAACGACGTCCTGTCCAAGATTTCAGTTTCACTAACTCAGGCCTCTGAATTGATCTTTTCGGTTCAATCCGACCTTTCAGCACTGATATGTCTTCATATTGAAGCTTGCGCCTCACCTCATTCCTTCGTCACTTGTTTTTGGCCTTCGTTTTACTATATTCATCGCATGACCTCTACGAATCTCACGCTATTTACACTATAACTTTTAACACCATGGCCGTCATATGGGAGAAGGCACAACAAGCCTTTCTTACACTTTGGGACATCGATCGCGAATTTCAAAATGCGCATGAAGCATACGAACAATGGCAAGCTCGGAATCGGCGCAAGAGGTCATCTTGGGCCTGTCTCGGTGTAAAAAACCACGAAGATGCACTAGCAAAAGCATTAAGTCTGGGACGAGAAGTGCAGCGAGTCATGGAGAGGGGGGCAGACCTCTATGGATCACGATTCGAGCAGGGTGACTGTATGTTTGCGAACAGGAGAATGTCCACTGGAGATATGCTAAAACGAAGCAGCAACATGCCACACCATACTCAATGCACAACTTCTTCGCGTACAATATGAGGTCAGACAACCCCTCTACGACACTGCCCTTCACACGACACGCATTTCTTTACCTCATGACGACCTTATCACGACCGCCAAAAGCATTCGACGCACAGTCCTCCACGCGCTAGAAGACCAAATCGCGCGTTTCGACTCGCGAGAATTTGTACCTATGCTTCCGCCGCCTCGCTTCAAAGTCGACTACTGTCCCTTTGCCGATCAGTTACGGAATGACCTAAAAGTAACTAAATCGAGCAACCTGCGAGCGCGGAAATTACGGCCAGAACATCGTCACGACGACCGAGAGTTGTGCCCGCACTGCGACGCATGCATTTCTGTAACATCACATTCTGGATTGCCAGCCTATCGGGGTATATTGTTCACATCACACGTTGCTCGAGATCCGCTTGCAAAAGACGATCAGACCACATTCGCTTGCAACAGTTGTTACAAGACCTTCACGGACTCTTATGCATTCCTCGACCATATCTTCCAGAAACAAATTGGCAGTAACCGCAGCTGCTTGAAACGAACCAGTTCGCATTTTACACTCTACTCCAAGGAATACATGGAAAGCGACCCGTCTATTGTGAAACAGTGCCTCAAGAACTGCTTGAGGAGAGAGCTCAACAGAGTACGAAATGAAAAGACGAAAAGCACGATTCGGTTGGTGCAATCAGACATACACCCAAGCATGCGTAGCTCAACTACGACGATTTGAACACCCAAATACAACAACAGGTAATACGAAAACCGGCCATCGAACTGGCCAACAAAGATCTCACGAACCACATTATACCCACAGCGCATACCTTCTTGTAGTATACTTTCAGCCCCTTGGTTACTTCTCATGGGTATACATTTTAGAGCTCCATATGATGAAGCACAAGCAAATGTCTATGACCTTCATCTTTACATCCTACTCACAACATAATGGGAGAAAGTGCTTTTTGACGGAAAAATGCGACACGTCGCCCGTACCTCGTCCTCAAACTTCCATGTGAGATTCTTCAAGTGTCGCTGAGCCAAGACTTCAAAAATGCGCAAACAACCTCTAGGATCCAGTCGAAATCGCAAGCTCCCAAGACCAGCAACATGCGAATTGTCTTCAACCAGGAGAGCGCTAAATTAAGATCTTCCCGAGCAGCACAGACCCTTTCAAGTCCATCTCCTTCTGGAAAGAATACCTACTTCGTCGCAAAGCAAAAGTCCCTCAATCATCCTACCATCCTGCCGAGAAGACGATCTATCGAACTCCGTAAGCCTCATCACCGCACCCCCACCCACTCCCAGTCCCAGCCTCGCGGTGCCTGAAATTCTTCTCGCACTAACGTCTCGACCATCGTCATCCCGTTGGGATTTTCAGTGGGCTGCCGATATACCCGTCTTGTACCCGCTTCCGACGTTCCTGACGTGTTGCAGATTGCCTGCTTGGGAAGCGAGGCTTGGACATCGATTGGATGCTGTGGCGCTCGCAGCGACTTCCACACATCCTCGAGGAGACAATTCTTCGCCATGGAATATGTAGAATGCAGCACACGTCAGCGCCAACCGATCGCCATACCCTTCGAATCCCTACCCATCGAATCTCCACAACACTCCTAAAGAAAAGAATCCTTCCGCCGAGCGGATCCTACGCTCACCTCGGCGGAATCGGGCGGGGCCTTGCTACTGCTGCGCGGGGCTAAGCCGGTGGTAATAATTTCGCTCTTTGTTCCCCACATTACTAACGCCTGGATATGCCAACTCAGCCGAGCTTGGTATGAGGGGCTGAGTTGTTTTTGCGAAACAGGCGGCTTGGTATGACCAAAGTCAATGGGTAAGCGCCGTGAGGCAGATTCTGTTTGCGCGCTGTATATGTGCAAGTTTAATGGGATATGTGTAACAATTGTAGTGTTGGTAACTGGAGATTTGAAGTTTCGCTATCTGAGCAAAGAGGAAATGTGGGGTATATCATGTAAAAAGCTAACGCTGAAGCTTGCAAAATCCATCCCATCCCGTACTAATCTTTGCAAGCATGATGTAAACAAAAAAACGCCTTGTGCTGTCTGGAGAGATCAGCAATACCAGTCGTAGACCGGTTTCGTTTCCCATGCCGTGTACTCCATGCTGATAATGCCGCTGAAAAAGTGTGCTCTCGCCATCCTGGAGAGCGGGTAATGATGTATCGAATGTCGTAGTAGTAAGAAGCCTCCTCTCGTCTATCATCTTCAACGCAATCCTCGCGAGAGCCAGCGCTCCCACCATTTGCGCACGCCCAGGATGCTCTCCTTGCCGTCGTTGTGGCCGTCGTGGCCACCTGGGTCACCTAGGATGGACGAGAAGAACCAGAATAGAGCGGCTGTCCACGAAGCTATGGCGACGCCGAATGCGATGAGCGGCGAGAAGAGGTGGATGACTACGAGCATGGGTGCGCTGTAGTTTTGCGCCGAGTTGTGCGAATACACTAGGTGCAGTTGCAGGTTCAGTGCGGGTGCGAGGAATGTGGTGAGCTGCGTCGAAAGCGATGGCCGTGTCGAGCAGAATTTTAATGGTACGAGGGCGAGCGAGATGAAGAGTGCGACTATGGCCCAGAGCGTGATGACGATGGAAAGTAGGGGGCAAGGTCCTGAGAGGTAGAACTGGTCACATGTTAGTCACGGCTCATGATCCAAATCTGAGAGGTTTTCTTACCAATAGTTGCCATGTCTTCTCCTCAGGCGACTTCTCGTGATATTGGCCTTGGTCGTAGACGGCCTCGTCTGCCAGTGCAGATCCCGCATGGCGATGGGGTTTGGACGGGCCATAGCCGTGCTTCTCCGGGTCCAAATGCGCCTGCGGTGGGCGTCTTATATTTTGGGCATGGTTGACCAATGTGGGAGACAAGTTCTGCGGAATCGATGAATGTCGTCGCTTGTCTCCTGATGAGAGGCTGCTGCGAGGGCTTGGCGACTGCTTTGGCGAGAAGGGATGGGAGATGACGGAATCTCGGCCGCGACGGTAGCTGGAAGTCTTGCTTCCGCGATCAGCACGTCGCTGTTGTGATCGCGAATAGTCATCCTTTTCGTTGTATGTGGATTCGTACTCGACAGGTGTGGTGTTGGGCGACTGTTGCTGGCCGAGGATCGAGTGCCTGGCCGAGAAAGGCACCGCGGTGTGCTGGGGGTCCAATGCCTGCATGTCGGAGCTGCAGCTAGGTAGCGACGATCATTAATGGCTGGAAATGGTCCTGGATAACATGCAGAGTCGTCGAGGCATGGAGCATGTTATAGCAAAGGTCGAGGCTCACCTCAGGAGAGGCAAGACTCTTGTTACATACGACTTACGCTCTCAAGGACTTGGAAGAAGGTCTTGGGCTTGGCTTCTACCGTCGCGCACGAGAGCCAAGGCTGGGCATCGTCTTGGATCAAAGTGAGGACGGCGGGTACGGCCAATCACGGCTGCAAATCCCGTCTTGAAGGCCTGAGCAGCACCTCAGAAATGCTGAGCGACGCTGAGCGACCTTCCGCCGCGTATTTAGCGCTTCCCACCCTCATCTTGCGCCGCTTTGGCTGAGCCGCCAAGTCGACGACAAAGGCGCAGCTCGGTCCGCCCAAGGCGTCCGCCGGCTCGACCTGCATCATGTGCTGGATTGTGAGAAACTTTAAGGACACGGACCCAGCGCATCTGTGAATCTGGTGGTTCTGTGCGACGGCTTTTTCCGCATGGGTGTGTTTCGGACCGCAGATATCGTGACTCTGCCCAGACACCAGGCGAACACAAAGGCCGCAAACATTCGTGACCATGTGCCGGTGGAACCAGTCGAGCGCTTCTGCATGCTCTAGATGGGCTCAGAGCGGTGTATACTGCAGACTATTTGCCTTGAAGCTCTTGGGCCTGTCTGCAGTGTGCGCGGGAATAATGCTCCGCACCCTCCACCCCAAAGTTCAATACCAAGACTGGCTGAAACGGAATCTGTTTTCGCTGATCCTCGTCTTGGCTTTGCGTCAAGGGAGACCATGATGAAGTCAAAAGCACTGAACTGTCCTGGTAAGCAAATTTACATGCTTCGTTAGCTTGTAATCAAAGTGATAACTCATCGCTCTTTCTCGGCGCTGCTGTTCGGCCTTGTAATTGCTGGAATGAGCGCGGCTTACGGCAGCAACGGAACGCTGTGACATCTGCGACTCCCTGCTTGGTGCTGGATAGATACCGATGCATCTCCTCGTCACTTCGACCACTGGAGACAGTAATGCAAGGACTGGGTGCGTCGGTGCAGCGGTGTTATGGTACTGGATTGCTGCCGTTGTCGTGACTTTGGGCTGTTTCTGCACTGGCATGAGCCTCGAGCGGCATTTCGAACGTGCCAAGCCAGTGACCTTGAAGATCTTCGGAGCTCGACTCCGCAGCAACGTCGCAGTTGCAACGCTGGGGTTAGCGTACCCACCATTGAAGACCTCGGGACTTGGTATTTGTAGTGACGATGCGTTGAATTAGCTTGGGCGGGCAGGAGGCTTTCTCACAATGGGCTTCAGTCTTCCAATGAGACAGGCAATGGTGTAACTAAGGTTGGTGTACGTCTTCGGCCACAGAAGAATATTTCATCACGCTTGCTAAGCTCCTGAGTAGTACCATGGGTACCAGTGCCCACGCACGGAATGGTATTAGTGACCGTACGAATGACGTCTATGTTGGCAGTATCCCGATGCCAGCCAGGCGTGGATCTCAGAAAGTTACATCTCCTGGAACTCGACCCGTTCCCCAGTATCGTCGCGACATCTCGCGCCCTCTCGGCGTGCTATGGCGATGTTTCCTGTGGGGAGAGTCGGTCTAATGTCTCGCGAGATAAAGAGAAGAGTCTGGAGACAGACGCTATACTGAAATAGGCGTTTATTTTGCATTGTCTGCCCTTGGTATTCACATCGCGCAACTTTCCGGAAAACGCTCCTCCAAGAGCAGCCATGCTATCCGCTTCCTCTCCAGGATGTTGTCACAAGAAGACACGAAACATCTACACGTGGAACATCTTGTAAGTTCGTGACACGCTGACACAGCCATGTCGTGCCTATATATACCGGCATTCCGCAACACTTCTAGACTAACGTGGCATTCCTCTCATGTCCACGTTTTGTTGAGAATGCGCACATGTACTATTTCCACAATTGCATGCGCCCTCGGCCGATTTCAGACGAAGTATCATCTCGTGTTCTCCGCTTTTCTACCAATATGGCTCGCCAGCCTGTGATGATCCCCTTGAAGTTCGAGAAGCAGCAAGGCCTCCACAAGTTCTTGCGCAGGCTTCTGAACAAATGTCTTCCAATCTCGCCAAAGACCTTCTCCCGGAGTCTTTTCTCCATACTGCCTTCATCAAAACCTCTACGCCCCACAGCATGGCTCGACGGCGTCCGCGGCATCTCCGCCTTCCTCGTCTTCCTATACCATTTCCAACACATGTTCCACAACGCATACTGGTACGGCTACGGGAGCAACGGCGGGGTTGACGACGACTGGGAGTTCCAATTGCCCATTCTCCGCCTGATTCCCAATGGGCAGACGCAGGTGTCGGTATTTTACGTCCTCTCCGGCATCTCATTATCGCTCAGGCCACTCCAACTAGCACGTAGCCAAGACTGGGAGAAGTGCTTTGATAGCTTATTCTCGTCCATCTTCCGACGCGCGCTGCGCATGTACCTCCCCATTCTCGTCGTACAGATTGGTGTCCTTTTCGCCACACTGCTCGGCTTCTTCAACCATGCTCACGCCCTGCGCAACGACTGGCCTTTCGGCGGCACCAACGAAGTAATGCACAACGTCTTCGCCTCGAATCGTGCGCAGATTCAGGATTGGCTCCAGGCCATGTGGACTTTTGCGGATCCGTTCGTTCCACACCGGCCGGATTATGATGTGCATCTTTGGACGATTCCCATCCAATTCCGTAACTCGATCATATTGCTCGCTACTCTGCTTGGTTTCGCCAAACTCAAACCCCGGGTGCGCATAAGTCTTACAGTGACGCTTGTAGCATACTGTATTTGTGTGGATCAGAGCGCGATTGCCCTGTTTTACGCAGGCATGGGTATTGCTGAATTCATGCTCATCCAGGAAGAGGCGGCCGAACGATTCTCAAACGTCCATACCAGGAAAGATGGCGGCACGATTCTGTCTCGTACGTTTTGGTTTGCGATGTGTTACGCAGGGTTACACCTACTCTCGTGGCCACCCAGAAACTCCCACCGTTCCCTGGGCTTCGTGACTCTGAACGAGATCGCTCCGCGGTTCATAGACTCTCCCGGAGAAACGGGAGAGCGTATCGGCGCTGCTTTATTTGTTCTCGCGTTGTCCGGCTGTGCGTCACTGCGTCGCCCTTTCGAAACTCCCTGGGCTATATATTTGGGCGACATCTCTTTTCCGTTGTACATTATTCACGGCCCGTTGAACCACATGATTGGCTTGTCGCTCGTGCAGATGATTTGGAAGATCACGGGTTCTGAGTCACTTGTTGGCTACGAGACGGGCGTATTTCTGGCGTTTTGCATCATGGCAGTCATCACTGTGTGGGTTGCTGAGATATTTACGCGGACCGTAGATGAGCCATGCGTGAGGCTGGGTCGTTCGTTGCAGAAGAACTGGACTGTGTAAGTTTCCCTTGAGTATATGAGCCACACGAACGTCCTGTACTTCAGCTGCCATATTCTCCGATACTTCTACTTGTTCACCAGGTGCTTGCTGATTTTTCTTAGGAAGGCGACGAAGTCACGGACGAAAATTTGCTCTTCGTTGCGACATGGAGAACCTTAGAAGTGGGATGATTTCGAGCATGCGTTGTGAGATTTTGTGTACAAATGGCTCACCTACCACTGTTCATCTCAGATACGATTACCAGCACAATTCGATATTGCCATCTGCTGTCTAGCGACAAAGAAAAAAGTAAACAGAAAAATCAAACAACAACATATGAGCCAGGCTGCTATCCCCATGGCCCGGAAACGACCTGGTCTAGGGTTGATCTAGGCTAGCCGAAGCGGTCCCGCCTTTGATGAGGGCGTCTTACCATTAAACTATGGGCTCTTGCGTGTGCTTTGATGGGCTAGTTGAGGGTAGTAGAATATATGTCTATAATGACAACGATTTTTTGCATTTCTTAGATAAAATACCCTCACACTGCTATCTAGGAGACCCATCTGGTGCTACGGTCCTATGAAAAAGATATGACCAAACGGTTGTACGGCGCAGCGCGAAGCCTGTCGCAGGATCCCCATCATTACAATTCCACATAAGACGCAAGAGCTTCCAGTATAAGTGAATCATCCATCGTATCCGTCATGTCATTCGCACTCCATCCTCTCGAATCAGCGATTACTGGCACCTGCGCCTGAAGGATGATCGCCACACAATGCCTACACGAGCTCTCAACATTCTCGCCCAATACAAACCCGGAGTCGGAACTCTCGATTGGCCCTTCCTCGCAACCAACTACGGCAATAGAGTTAGGTGCCGAACTGGTTTTCGATCCCTCCCAAGGCAGTGCCTTTCTTGTCCGACGGTGGCGCGTCATATCCTGGTGGGACCTGGGATCTTACCATTGACGTAGAAAAGTGCGAGTACAAGAACTCGGGCGACAGTGTTGGGATACTATGGCGCCATAGCAGGAATATCTCATGCGAAGACGATCCAGAGCAGGACGAGTATCGTTGTGATAGCGGATATGGACGACAGGCCGTACTCGGCGGGATCAGGGTTTCGGATATTCCGATCCCACCAAGAACACATAGACATCACGGAAGTTTAGATCTAGACAATCCAATGTCTTGATTTGGTACGATGTGACATGTAAATGGAACACTAACGGATAGAGATTTTTTGGGATCCAGTCACTCTCCATTTCATCATGATGCCCAGGTTCGTTCTATCTCATCTAACTACCTAATGCAAGAACTTTCGCCAGGACTGCATCGTCGCTGGGTGCATCGCCCTTGATAGTCTCATACGCCGGTGCGAGCACAGCTTTCTCAATCTCTTTGAACTTGCCGTCACACACAAAGATGAGGTCTCCATGCCTGGATTTGGTGGCCATCAGATATGCGACCGCACGAGCGACCACATCCGTCGACTGGCAATCATGAGATACAGCTGCAAGTAGAGTCTTGAGATCAGGGAGTACTTCTGTTGCTGTCCATGAGGGCGCAAGAGTATTGACCCGGATGGGAAGTCCGGCGACTTCCACAAGGCGTGCAAAGCTGCGGCCGAACCCAATCACACCAGCCTTGGCCGTCGCTGTTAACGTTAGTGTGACTCGCTCATACAAAGATATGAATTGTCACTCACAGTAATCGACAGCTCGCACCGGGTGCAAGCCTGTGCTGGAACCCATGATCACGATGGATCCGCCTTCGGGCTGGCTCTTCATGTAATGCGCACCGAGAGTTACAGTGTTGACGACACTGCTGAAGTTGATGTCCAAGGTATCCTTGTTAGGCTCTTGTAAATCTTCATTCACATCTTCTCCGAGGTTCAGGTAGTCTGCTCGTGGTCCGATGCCAGCATTTGCGAAGACGTAGTCGACTCTTCCATGATTCTCTTTGGCTGCCTTGAAAAGCTTCGTCAAGTCACTCCACTTCCGAACATCCGCTGACACGAACAGGAAGTCGCCTGTCGCTGGAGGTTCCTGGATGTCCGCACTGACGACGAGTGCACCAAGCGAGATTAACAGCTCGACAGTGGCCAGTCCAATACCAGAAGATCCACCTGATGTACTGTCAGTAGAAACTTAAATTCTCTGTCGCGCGCTGTAGCGTACCTGTGATGATTGCGACCTTGCCCTTGAAGCCAGTTAGGTCTTCGTCTTTGATCTGGAAGTCGGTCATGTCGAAGCCGTTGTAAGTTGAGATGATTGTGTCGAAGGTCGAGCGATGTCAAATGTCGAAAGAGCTGATGCAATGCATAGAATCGGCCTCCTGAGCTCTACTACATATGGCCTTGAATCCCATAGGGAAGAACTAGTGTCGTAATTTTGGCCACTTTTCAGAAGAAGCACGGGTATGTGAATGATCTGTGAGAGACCTGTGTGGTTAGACGCGGCAGGAAACGTTTCGCCAATGCATGCAACCTAGCTCAATGGTCACCTGTTGATTGGTGACAACCGCTGAACAGGTTTACGGAAAATTTAAGCCGGATCCCATTCTTCTCGAACATTTCCCGATCGCGAGAATTGAGTGTGTACTGAACGTGCTCATGCTTTATGACTGCATTATACAAATCACAAGTATTAAGTATCCGCACAGAAGCATATGTTAGGCTGTGCAGGTCTCTGAGCGCAATTCCTGTTTGAGTCTCCGCAGCCGCACCTGACAAGGGTCGTGTCGCTTGAACAAGATAATGGGTGACACTGAACCAACCATCGAAATCCAAAACCTTGCCACAATAATTTGATGGAGCAGCCACTTGATAGCGGATCGATTTCTCCAAATAGACCGGATGAGCAGAAACATGGCGAATCCAGTCTCGGGGCTGATTAGCATCACTCTCTTGAGCTTAACATCAGTCAACATAATGTTAATGTTGAGACAAGCTTATTTTCGCGAAGAAGCGGGCCAGTTGCTTATCCTGGACGCTCGTATGATGCACTCCTAATCCTAGTAGGCCCTTTTGTGGATCGCGCTGAGGTTTTGCCATCCTTCATCACCAGTAGGGATCAGTTTCAGTCAGCGTCAAAATGAGGACAAGATGTGCGGTATGATCCTGAATGATGGAAAGACCTTATAAAATGAACGCTCGTATTTGAGCGTGTCGGGCTGCCAGCTTCTGTCTTATTACGGCATCGAGCCCCCAACTTCTCACGCCCAAAAGCTCCTCAGTACGTTGAAATCGAAGCATGGCTAACGAGGTAGCTACCATCGAAGTCGCGGGAGATGGAGTGGCGCTTCTCTATGGTGCGATAGTCTTGCTTGTCTTGAGTTGGATTGTATTTTCCTTGCGGGTCACAGTGCGAGTCTGGAGGAAAGCATTCGGGCTTGACGATTATATCATGCTAGCTGGTATTGTAAGTCTTGTATTTTACGAGAAAACGGAGGCATAGACTGACGTGAAAACTCAGATCTTGTTCTCGGTCACGGCTGCGTTATGCATCGTTTGCTGTTCCTATGGCTCTGGACAGTTTGCTCGGAACGTCCCTCCTTTGACAATGTCAAAAGGAATCAAGGTAGGCTTCGGCAACTTCAGAACTGGTAACAACCCGTGGCGCTAACTCTAGCCAGCTCTTCTACATCGCAGAATACTTTTACGCCGTTAGCGCAGCATTCATCAAGATCAGTGTCGCAGTGACCCTCCTGCGCATTGCTGTTGGTCGATCGGTGTTGAAGGGCGTGATATGGGGCCTCATTGCTTTCACAGTTATTGCTGCCCTTGTATTTGTTATCGGAATTGCCAATATTTGTGAGTCAAACTGCACAGGCAGTAGACTGCAGCTGACATCTACACAGGTCATCCAATCGAAACACTGTGGGGTATGGCAAATGGCAAGTGCAACTTGGAACTGAACACGGACGTCAGCCTATTCTTTTCAGCTATCGAGATCCTCACCGATTTTAGCCTGTCACTTCTGCCCGCAGTCTTGCTCTGGAACGTACAGATGGTATGTGCTGAAATGACTCGATACACGCGTCGTCCTCACATTGCTCTCGAGGAAAATACTGACTGTGAACAGAAAGGGAAAGTGAAGGGATCAGTAGCCGTTATGCTTGCTCTGGCCTCATTGTAAGCTTTCCGATCTGATCATAGCATCTCTCATTTAGCTAACTCATGCTCTAGTGCCTCTTGTGCAACCATCGTCCGACTAAAGTTTCTCACGCTGCATAGTGACCCTGGCGAGTTCATTTACGGTACTGGAAAGATCGGATTCTGGTCTTTGATTGAGGAAGGCATTGGAATCATCGCTGGCTCACTACCCGCGCTTCGGCCCCTACTCAACCTTCGCGTCAAGATCACCACAACCTCGAACAACACCCCTGCTGCATCGACCGCACATCTTTCGGTATCTCGAAGCAAGCAGCCCTCTTCGCGCGCAGCCATCAAGATGGATACATTTAATACTATTGGCGAAAACGATTTCGACCACAGCGACGGTGACAGCCAGAAGAATATCATAAAGGAGACGAGGTACACAGTGACGTCAACACGACTGCAGCCAAAACAAAGTTACGACATGAGCTGGGATGATAAGCGACCCGATCACATCTCCCCTGTGTAGGCATGTACAATCCGTTCATGATTCAATCATAACATCAGCTTCTCAAGGCGCGTGCCCTCGAGCACTTGAGGCTGGGGTGTGCTTTAAGGAGAGTACAGGTGAATAGTAGGCCACGAGGATATACACTTCCGTAGAAGAATATGGCGTCATTGTTTATGAAGCTTCCTACAACCTCAGAAATTAAGGACATGGGCACCATGCCTAGCAGGAATTCGTGATTGGTGAGTGCGCGACCTCGAGGGTTTTGTGGAATCAGAAGACGGCCAACTTGAATGTTAAAGGCATTGAAGCTAATTGTACCACACCATATATCTCCCAACGAGTGCTCATGGTTTTTTGAAGGGCTGGCGGCTATCGCGTCTGATTAAAATTGTCAAAAATGCCAATTTATCTTAGTCTCCTCTTGACTACTTATGGTTGCGGAGACGTTTTGGGTCGTTCCGCCGCGATTTGGCGGATACGTGGGGTTGCCGTAGACAACACAATCGTCTCGTAGCGGTCGGAGAGCAAGATGCAAAGTTAAGGAGTGATCGGTGACTTAGAGGCTGGTGATGGTAAGCGCTGCTGTGATGGCGGCACATCAGGCAACTGTAGTTCTAGACCGGAGCAACCTCGGCACGACAAACCGGCTCGAAAGATGTTCCGGTCGATTACAGCCTCGCCCCTTTGCGAGAACCTCTCCAAACGCCGATTCAGCTTCGCCAGACTGACCTACGTTTTCCCGCGCACTTAGGTCCCTTGAAATAAAATTGCATCAGGCATAGACGCTAGAGCTTAGCAGCAGAGGACCGTCCATATAGAACCACGTAACGCCCGATCAAATAACGCCAGGTCAGCTCGGTCGCGCTCGTCCAGCAATGGCATTCGATTACAGAAGCGCGTCGGAGCAGGACTTTTTCCAATTCTGTTCCCGTCTCAACCCGACCCGAACGGTCATTTCCGAGCTTGAGGGCGGACTTACGATCATTAAGGTTTCCAACGACGTTGTCATAAAGTGCGGGGTTGGCGTTTCACAGCAGGAAGCGGACAATCAGAAGAAGGCATTCCAACTCATTGATCAGACAATAATACGAGTTCCACGCGTGTATCGTTACGTCGCGTGGTCAAACATTGGTTATCTTGTCATGGAATTTATCGACGGAGAGCAGTTACATGATTTCGACGATCCAAATATCTGCGCTGCTATTACCGGAGCGCTCAACCATTTCGCAAACATTCAGAGCGCTCAGCCTGGTCCTCTAGGAACAGGGCCTGCTCGTGGCATTCTGTGGACAGCATGCGACTCAGTTTCACTGTCAAATATCGTCGATATCGAGAATTACTACAACACGAGACAACTCAAGCGGCACAGACGACTCAGCCTACAGGGGTTTCCGCTGAGTTTATGCCATCTGGATCTCGTACCTAGGAACGTTCTTCAACTCAAAGACGGGTCCCTCTGTCTGCTTGACTGGGCTTCTGCTGGCTTTTATCCGAGATTCTTCGAAATCTGCACACTTCGCATCAATTGTCCAACCAGTAAGATTCTGGAAGTATGTCACATAGATCAGAAGGAGAAGGTGCAAGCAGATCTGCTTGAGCATGCTTACTACCTAGGGGAAAAATATACTTAGTGAGTTAGATGCAAACCCTATCAAGTATAATTCTGAGTCTTTCCAGTCTACCCACAGTCCTTGGAAGAAAGAAGAAATTTGAGAGCAGGCTATGTACTGCCTGCAGCGGGTCACCTGCTGGCGCCTCATCAGCTCTCATGCAGTAGACGAAACCCAAATCCTTGGGTGAGGCTTACGTTGCTAGGCACATGTTTACTCCCATTCGTCTTCCCATTCCTCCTGAGAAATCCATGTGCCTTGTTTGATTTCGATCAATTTTGCTGCCACTTCACGGGAATATTGCCATGATAGCCTTTGCCAGGCGTCCTGGGGTAGTCCGTCATCCAGATACTGTATTTCTTTCAACTTCAATAGTAAAGTGTATCTTTTGGACGTCAGTAGGAATCCTTGTGCAGCAAATACAACTCACATCCAGAAACGGCAGCCAGAGCCACCGCCAGAGAACACGTATCTCTGCAAGCCCCATGAACGGATCCAGGCGTAAAGTGCACTGACTTGCATAGTATAGCGCAGTCGATAATCAAAATGCACAATCTCAGAGTTTGAGAGCTGATAAACCTCTTGTGACCAGACAAGGACCCCGGATCGATCATCCTCTTCAGTCGTCATATTCAGTCGAATGGACCCTTGGTTCTCTCCAAGTAAGAGAAACACGGATACGTGATTGTCGCTCATTCCATTTGGCTGTCTCCCAGTTGTATGCACGCACACGCGTAGCGTGTAAAATGTGAATTGCGAATCTCGGAATGTTGCGATGTTTCCATCCCCGTTTGGTGTGACGGTGTGTTTGATACTTGATGAGGCGGACATGATGATTTACTTCGAGCAGCGCGTTTCGGAAGTCTTGAATTCTGATTTGTATCTCTCCGAAGGGACGCTACAGAGCATGATATACCCGACCGTGAAATACGCTAACATCGACGGAAAACAAATCATCAATTGTTGCTGCCTGTCTGCGCCGCGGCTAGAGTCAATACCCACTCGACGCGCCCTTGGCATGTAGCTAGTTGAAATAAACGCGCAAGCTTACTCCGGTAAGCGCTGCGCTATGAAGATGCGGGGCGCGTTCCAAGAATGGTGCATTAGCTTCCAGGTTTTGTGCGAGATATATGCATTCATATCACCGGTGCTCTAACTCAGCCTGCACAACCAACACAAGTGTCCCCTACCGCCACCTTCATCCTTCCCGAGATCTACTCCGGTTTTCGAATGTCTGAAGCCGACAATAGGGATGTCTTTGCTCGCCTGGCAGGATTGCTGAGAGCGTCTCCACGTATTATATGCATTGTTGGTGCGGGACTCAGTGCACCGTCTGGTTTAGCCACCTGGCGTGGTACGAATGGACTTTGGAACGACAATGACATTAAAAGCCTTGCCTCCCCCAAAAGATTTACAGATGACCCAGTCACTGTATGGAGCTTTTATGGGGAACGTTTACTTCAGTCGTTGGCAGCGCAGCCAAACGCAGCGCACCATGCACTGGCAGGCCTCGCGAGCTGGCATGATAGATGGTTGACTGTGAATCAAAATGTTGACGGTACGAAAGAACTTATAAAACTGAAAACTTTCGATGCGCTAAATTATGATAGGTCTTCTTGAGCGTACCCGTCATCCTGTGTCAAGGCTCTTAGCAATTCACGGTACACTACAGCTTGTTCGATGTACTGTCTGTAATTACAAAATCTACGTCCGGACACCGGAGGATCTTCCATTCCTCAACTTACTGTCCACTTCCAGAAGTCGGTCGCAAATCACGTTATCTGATCTCCCCCACTGTCCCGAATGCACTAAGCTATTACGCCCCGGGGTTGTCTGGTTCGGCGAGAGGCTAGCTGATGGAGCGCCAGACAACGTTGAGTCGTTATTAGAAGAGGGGGTTGACCTGGTAATTGCTGCCGGGACAAGCTTAAATGTACATCCGGCTGCAGAGTGGGTAAACAGAGCACAGGCGGATGGAGCTTCTATCGTTATCATTGACCTGGACCAAAACCACCAGATGGTTGGCAATCTAGAGACTGGCGACTTGTTTCTCCAAAGGGATATTACGGTCGTCCTACCTGAAGTACTTAATGTTATCCAACGTCAGCGCAATGTACAGAGATAGCCGAACTTCAAGTCTTTAGGTTGTATTAAGAATGCGTAGCGCTTCAACAGTTCTAAAGGGAAGTAGCATCTCACCGAGAGAACACGACAATCTAAGTACGCAGCATGTTTGACCGTAACGTAATCGTGCACAGATCCTACCAAGACCACTTACAGTATGTGACTAGTCACGTTTCGCGCAGGTTATAGGTAATAGACATTGGAGCTAAGTACTTGCTTGAAAGACGGCAACGTGAACTCGCTAGTGTCGCTAGTTATAGTCGTGATGCAAGTGAAATGGACGCTGTTCACCAAATTAGTCAATTTGCCTCGTTGATACGATGCCGAAAGATGATCAAGCACTTAATACACTCTGGTGTCTAAATTAGAAAGGTTGAACGTGCACGGTGCTATAGCTGCTGCCTCTTCATCATCAATAATCCAAGGCTTCCAAACATGCACCTAAGACTTCGCAGAGTATTCTGGACCGCCTGGCGCCCCTTATACTTATTGAGAATCTGCATATAAGCTTTGTATAAACTTTATAGCAGTAAATATAAACATTCCTTCAAAAGCTATAAGTAGTCTGCGTCGCAATATATATAGTCTAACCATTTGATTCGGCCCAACCACTTAAGAGCTCTGCTGCTCTAATGCTGTAGCACTTTCATACCTAATGCAGCTGCGGAAGAGACAAAGCGAACGCTGTTGAGATCTTATGAAATAATCTGAAGATACTCGCAGTCGCGTGCCTAGCATGTTATCTGTTATATACCTAGGTAGTAGCGTGGAAGTTCTCAGCTAGTTACGATCACAGAAGGCGATACTGTTTGCTTATTTGAACATATACAGGACGCATAACTCAATAACTCTTTCTGAACAATCTCGGATTTCTACCATACCCCACTGTCAAACGTAACCAAAGTCGGGGCCTTCTCATCACAATGACAGAGATAAGAAACAACATATTGATGTGAATTTTCAAGCACTAAACCAGCGTAGCTTTCCAAAACACTTTACTAGATAGCGATCCAAAATGTCCTCCAGCAGATAGTGAAATCAGAATCACGCCCATACACAGTTCCCATTATCGTCATAACGGTAGTATCCTTTCTGCTCCTCGGACCATATCCAAGGGCTGGAAACTGCTTTGAACACCTGGGGGCATTCGATTGCGGCTTCCAGTCGATCTCTCTGGTCCGGGCGTGCAGCCAAGAAGGCCGACAAGGCGTCGATTTGTTCCTGGCTATCAAAAGTCAGGCATTTAGCTTCAACTAGCCCGAGTAAAACCGTGACATCATTCCTGTCGCTCTGTGCCTTCGGGTTTCCCTGTCGTTGATGTTGGGAGAGGATCTTTTCTCTCAGCAACCAGCGGGGACTGAGGACTGCAACCATCGATTGCTCCACATTCAAAGTGACCCGGTCGTTGTCTGGCTTGGATAGGTCGTACTGAGGGCGATTCGGCCAACTGGTAAAATCGAATATCTCAACTTCCACTAGCCTTAACTGACCATCCTCTCCGGTAATTCGTGCAGCTGGCACGGACACGCCATATCCAACATCCTTTTTGACAAAGTACTGGGAGTGCTTCGTGTACAGTATTTCCGAAATGCGATTTGCGTCAATCTGCCTGGCCGGATCGGCTTGAATGACTACATCGACGTCCAGAGTACCGCGATATCGCTGATCATGCTGGTAGAAGAGCAAGGAGCAACCAGCACCCCCAATAATGCCGAATGTGATATCGTTCTGTTGGAAACAGTACGTGAGAATTCTCGCAACGCTTTGAATCTCGTTGACGGTAAGAGGACGTTGAGACATAGTAGCTGACTAAGAACGAAGTCAGATTTTGAGCGATCTGATGAGTGTCATCCGGCCACTCCATTGAAGAACTGACGTACTAGTAGTTGATAGTTTTGAGCTTGAATAGTGATGATGGTTTTTTATTTGCAGTAATACACGCCGAGGAGCGTTGAGAGTAGTTCGGGGTGAGGGTTCAGATAATTGATGTATCTGATAATGCTGGATTCGAATGTTTCTGCTGGATACGTTCGTGGATGTCGGGTTTGGTTGAGAATCACTTTATTGCTATCTATGAAGAGTAGACAGAGCCCTTTTATGTTCTTATGATACACTCCTACCTCTCGTCTGACCCCATCATTCATGGGGCCAACGCCAGGTAACCGCGCGTCAAATGGCCTTGGTCATTCTTACCGAGTAGAACTTCCAAAAATGGGGTCACTGAGCCGAGCGCCTATGGTGCTACTAAGCTGCATTAGCATAACAGATGTATGCATATCTCTTGGCACGGTTGAATATGCGCCACCTGAATCCCGAGAAGTTTCAGTAACCACAAGGTAGCTTTAGGTAGCCTTTTGCGGCTACGGAATTGACGTGATCTTATTAAGATCCGATCACGCAGTCTAGCCTAGACATTCTTCTGAAAGTGTCAGAAATACCCTAAGTACACAGGCGAGCCGTAGGCATTTGGCCTATGAGTTTATGAGTTTTATAACTATCTTGTCACATATAGTTGCCTTCTAGCTAGTCGCCAATATATCTATTAGGCGGTTGACTACTAATCTCTATTAACTAGCTTTAGTAGCATAAGTTAAGGTTCCGAGATTAGAATTAGATGATGAATGATAGTCATCGAATATTTCATAAACTTCATGCAGTTCATCGCTTACACTAGGCCTGAAGTGAATGCTATGAAATTGGAGTTAGGGATCCGAAGACGCGCGCTTGCAAAGGCAGAAAAGTGGAGCTCGATGCTACAGTGCTACCCCACTGTACAGAGGCAGGCAAAGAATTTTACAATCTCCGATAGGCGATTGACCTGAGCAATGTTCCTTGCCACTTCTGTGCTGACCTTGCTAGGCTAATACTTCGTTCAAGGCGGAGGATTGTACACTCCCCCCCCCATGAACGGGTCGTTAGCGTGCTGGAGCCATTCAA
>Ga0265780_10004006_pt1 | contig 19158 bp, 2 predicted proteins | sample P1T30metagenome_FD_192432 | JGI IMG/M metagenome (GOLD analysis project Ga0265780, IMG submission 192432) | Plant litter microbial communities from East Loma Ridge, Irvine, California - P1 T30 | ecosystem: Environmental > Terrestrial > Plant litter > Unclassified | place: USA: California...
AAAAGGTCTAAGTACACTCTTTCTATAAATATCTATTAATTATTAAAATATAGTAAGAGTAAAAGCAGATAGCTTATATAGCCTAATAACTAAATAGAAAGTAATTATATAGATAGTAATTATATAGATAGTATTAATGTAGTTAATTTAGGCTTAAGTAATAAATAAGTCTAACTTAACTTTTGTAAAACCTATTTAGTTAGTCTTTAAAAAGACTAAACTAATTTAGCTAGCTTTAAAACTATTAACTTAATTATTTTACCTATTATACTTATTAGGTATAAGCTAAATAATATTTACTAATACTATAATAATCTCTAAATGCTACCTTAATTATAGAAGTAACTACTTTAGTATCTAATATATACGCACTTTAAAAATATTTCTAACAAAAAGATAAATTAGCTAGATAAAATATATATATGTAAATAGATGTTTTTAACTTATAAGTCTAAAATTAGCTACTTCTATTAGAATAAGGATAAGCTTATAAGTATAACTAGAACAGCTATTCTTTTAAATTTAAGGCTTAAGTTATATTTTATAGTAATCTCTAATAACAAAACTTAATTAACTTTAGTTATATAATAATACTTACTATTAAGTTCTTTTAGATTATAACAGTACATACTACCTAAAGTAATCTAGAGATTAAATAGTCTAATATTATAGAAGCATATCTTAATATAAGAATTATAGTAAAGAAATTAGTAACTTATAAGATACTTAATAGCTTTAAAAAGCTAAAATTATATATATAGCTTTACTACGCGTACTACTCTAGAGAGTATATTAAAGTTCGAGAGTAGTTATAATCTTCTAATTACAGACACGTAATCTCTTAGCTCTTAGGTACATAGCTAGAGATTTTATTCTTACTTTTTTTTAGAGCACTATATTATATATATATTTAATTATACCTAATTGTTAATTATCTCTCTAGCTCTAATAACTCTTACAGAAGTCTAAAGCTTAAGAGTATACTAGTACAAACTTTAAGAGTTACTTCAAAGACAAGAATAATATAAATAAGATTATACATGTAGCTTCTTTTAATAGTAAAAAGGCTTTCTATACTTATTAAGAAATTAATAAATAAAGTAATAGTGCTTACTAAAGAATTAGTAAAGAATCTATACTTCTTAGAAACTCTTTACTTAAGAAGATTATAAATAGTAAATATTTTAATCTAATAAGTTACTATTTATATTAAAGGCTATTATTATAGACTAGAAAGAAGAAACTATAGAATTTTAATACTTATCTCTATATAGCTTTTATGCTACGCTCTTTATAATTATAAAATTGTTCTAGTAATATTTTCTAGTACTAGCTTCTATAAATTTCTTAATAAGTAGTTTCTCTTAATTTCAAGAGCTCTATTTAAGTACATTAATCTACATAGATTATAAATTACATTACTACTAAGTAAAAAAATATATATAAGATAATATTAAAATATAATATTAATATTTATTTCTAACTTAGCACTAATATAAGAGTTATAATTAAGTTAGATTATAGCTTTAGTAAAACTCTAATATAAAATAGATTAGTTAAATTCATTTTAAAGACTAGAGAGCTCTAATAGTAGAGCTTTAAAGTCTCTAGAATGTAAGTAAAGATTATACTTTCTTCTTAATAGTAGCAAAGAAAGGTTTCTGTTACTTAATTACTATTACTTAGCATAGTGTATAATATAAACTATTACTTTAAGAAATAAAAAATAGAAAAGTAGTAATATACTCTAATAAGTAAAAGCTTAGAACTTAAACAAGAAAGCATAGAAGTATTAGAGGTTTATAGAGTATTTACTAACTTTAGCAATATATTAACTAAATAATAGTAGCTAACTAACTTACTACTATTCTAATAGTAATAAATTTACTCTACGTACTATATTAGCTATGTACAAAGATACTTCTATAAAAAAGAAGTATTACTTTATATACTTTCTTTTTTCTAAGTAGTAACCTAATTTACTATATGTAGATTAGTTAATTTATATAGTAATAAAGTTTTAATATAAATTACTAATAAGAATATAGAATTAAAAATGCTTATAAGCGACTACTATGTAAACGTATATAGCTAGAAGTAATATTATATTTAGAAAAAGTATAGTTTTAACACTATATATATCAGGAAAATACAATCTTAAAAAAGTAAGCTATTTTCTACTATAGATTATACGATTCTTTCTCTAATAATAATAATTTAAATAAAAATTAAACTTCTAGATTTACTATAAATCTAGACATTTACTAACTTAGAACTATATATATAACCTAGAAGTATATATAAGTTATATTAATATTATCTATTACGTTTTTAGTAGTGCATTAAGCCTAGTTAATAGTTACTTTTATAGTAAATAGATAATAAAAGATATTAAAAGGTCTTAAAAGACTCTAAGCTAGTCTCTTTTAGAACTAGTATAATAACTTTAACATTAATTTAGAATATATTGTTATTAGTAATGCTTATTACTAGTCTATAGTATAGACTAACTCTACACTTATCTATATAACTTTCTTTACACTATATCTAGCAAGAATAGAAATATCTAGTAATAATATTATATATAGTTATAGAAATACTACTAATAAAACTTACTATTTCTATTCTTAGGTATTAACTATAAGCTTACCTCTATTCTAGTAGCTAGTAATATTAACGTAATAGCTACTAATAACTCTTATTTAAGACAACTATAATACGCAACTATAGCGTCTATCTAAGTAATAGTATTAGGTAAGAGAAGATATACTATAAACGCTTTATCTCTAGTGTTTTGTTTCTTATTCTTTCTTATATGTAAAATCTTCGTAATAGGTTTATTTTTCTATTATATAGCTTACTCTAGGTATAAAGATAGCAAAAACTTTCTAGTCTCTAACCTTACTATATATATAAAATTATAGATATAAATTGTAATAGTAATTAATAGCTCTTTTTTAGTTAGCTTACTAATTAGACAACCTTCTTTGTAGTCTATATAAATAAGATTATACTTACTATTTTCAAAATGCTTGTATATCTTATTAGTAAGCTTTTTTAACATAAGAATAAAGAAAATAACTACAAAAAGTCTTACCTTAATTAGATAACTATATAGAATAATAGAAGTATTAATAAAACTCTTTGTAAAAGTCTGTATAGGTTTAGAATAATATTATAATCTAGAATATAGCTCTGTCTTATATCTTCTATAATATAAATAGTATTTTGTTTTATAGTTACTAGAGTAGCTTTTAAAGTAGCCTCTTTAATAGACTTTCTTTAGGTAAAAGTAGAATAGCTTAAATAAGCTTTATAATAGTAATATAATTATATAGAAGATAATTAGAATAGTAATAATAAAGTAACTTAGTAAAGCTTCTTAGTAAGATAGTAAGATAATACAACTAGTAAGAGATTAGTTTTATTCTTATAAACGCTAAAAAGACTTAGACACTATTAAACTAGCGTAGTATTTAGTATAAGATTTAAGCTACTTTTATCTTAAACGTATCTTTAGATTTCTAAGAGTAGTAACTTATAGCATAGAAAGAGCGCACTATTACTAAGAGAGATTTTAGTATATATATTTTAACTATAAAGCCTTAAAATATATTACTATATAAGTTTAAAGCTTACAAGTGTATGTAATTAGACTATAATTCTCTTCGAGTATTTATATTAAAATTCTCTTATAGAGTACTTTAGTATTAAAATAGCTTTTTAGCTAGCTTAAAAAATTTAGAAGCTTTAACTATTTTGAAGATAGTAGCGCTAAAGCTCTAAGTCTTACCTTATCTACTTTTAATAGTAGATAGAGCTTTAAGTTTTTTATTCTTTAGTTTACTATTAATAGATATTACTCTTTTAGCTATAAAACCTTTAGTATATAGAACTCTAAATATCTTTCAACGTTTATTTAGAACTAAAGTAAGTAATATTTTCTAGAAAAGAAAGACCTACGTTTTCTTTTAAGCTATTAAAGTAGTATAAAAAGTAGTTAATAAAGTCTACTATAGCTATATTAAATTATAAATCCTTTTTTAGCGTTTAAAACTCTTATAATAAGGCTAAAAATCTTTAATTATCTAAATATAGATAATATCTTCTAGATGTTATATAACTCTTTCTATATTTTCTATTATCTTTAATAATATATTAGCTAACTAACATAAACGCGCGCGCTCTAAATACAAGTACTTATAAATAAATTTAGTAAGAAAGAATAGTATAGAATTAGAAAGATTAAATTATAAAGCAAATCTAAATCTATTCTAGTACATTAATAAGTATATTAGAAAAGAAAGGTAATAAGATAGATTATTTTATTTGTAAGTATTAAAGTAGTATTTCTAGATAATAATGAAAAAATTACATCTAGATACTAAGTAGTAACTATAAAGTGATTAGTAAGTACTACTACTTATATATACCTAAGATTATAGTGTTAAAGCTATAGTGTATTTTTTTTACTATATTAAAAGTTTAGAAAGCGCGTAAAGTAGCTTAATATTTAAAGTTACTTTTAAATATTATAATTAAAAGTAAAGAAATACTTAGTAGTAGCTTTCTACTAAGTGTTAATACGCAAAGTAGATAGTTTAATATCGAAGTAAAATAAAAAGAATAAAACTTTCTAGCGTATTTAAAAGAATAAGTAAGCTAAATATAAGTATTAGTAGTATTAATATCTATTTATATTAAATAATTATACAATATAGAAGACGGCTATAATAAAAACTATACTAAGGTTCTAGTTTAAGATGTCTTAAAGTAAGATAAAGTAGAATATATTAAGTAAAATAAGTATTTAGTATAAGAGTAGAAGTCTATAAGTAGAAAGTAGCTCTATATATTAAGTTAAAATAGTACTATAAAATAAATACCTTCGTACTTAAATACTTAGTTTATACACTAGCTATTAGACATAATAATAAGACTAAGTATTAGGTATTACTAGACTAGGTTTAATGATTCTAAAATTTAATTGTAATGTAATATTAAAATTAGTTCTAATAGATAAGACACAACGACTCGTAATACTAATACGAATATTATAGTAATAATCTAGCGTAGAAAAAGAATATAAAGTAACTTTATAGAAGTTTAAGAATCTAATTTTTAGAAATATTACTTTATCTTAGTATAATATAAACTTAATAATAGAAAAATTAAGAAAGTATTTTAACTTTATATAAGTATTAGTAAAACACTGTATTATAGATTTAGAGAACTAAAAAGTTTATTATAATATAAGAATTAAAAGAGGAATAAGTAAAGCTTTTTCTAAATTTGTTTCTTTAATAGTTCTAGGTACAATAAATTTCTTAAAAAGAAATTTAGAGATAAAAGTTAATAAGAGTGCTATAAAATTAGGTTTTTAAGTTAGTTTAAGAACAGGTAGTAAGCGTAATTATAGTAGCTGTAAACAGAATAGAAAGTATAAGAGTAGCTATTATAAGTTAGGTAGCTAGAATTTAGTAGAGATTTAGATTAATATTAGTTATATATACAACTATAGAAGCTAAAGAGCTAAGAGAAAAAGAGCTAATTAAGATTATAGCTTTAAGAGTATAGTAGTTAAAAGCGTACTTTTAAAGGACTTTATCTATTATAAGAGAACGCAAACTTGAATATTTTCTATTCTAAGTTAGTGCAAAAAGTCTTTTTTTTCTTTACTATTAGTTTTATAAGGTAGAAAGAATATAATTTTTAATTTATATATAATTCTATATAAGTTAATAGAAAATCTTATTTATAGAAATAGATAATCTAGAAATTATAAATAGTATTACTATCAAGACCTTAAAACGAAATAGAAGTACTAAAGAATATTACTAGAATTTAATATAGTAAGAAAAACACTTATAGTAGCTACATAGCTTAATTACTAAAGAGTAAAGCTCTTAATCTAGACCTTCTAGTCTAAGTTATAATAACCTATCTACGTACGTCTACTTAACTCTTAAGCTCTTAAGTCTACGTAGTACCTTAGGCGTCTACTATCTAAGATAACTACTTAGCTAGTACTTTTATAATATACTTATACTTATCTACTATACGTCTATTTTTATACACTATCTTATATACTACGTAATATATAATTAGTTATCTATACTATATATATTATATTATATTATATTTATACTAATATACTAAATATATCTTTATATTTAGCATCTTTTATATAAATACTATTATTAGTAATAGTATAATACTTAACTAATATATTATATATATCTTAGTATTACTTAAGTAATGTAAATGTATATATCTAGACTATTTTATACCTCTAGCTTCTCTATAAACTTAGGTTTAGTACTCTATAGCTTTTTACGCTTACTTTATTCTATATATAATAATTTTAGTAGAATCTTTTAGTATACTATAAAGACATTCTCTAAACTATCTATATTACTTATCTTTAATTAGTCTACGCTACGTAGTTATAGATATATATATATTTATATATATATACTATATATCTACTTAATGCTTTATATTCTTAAAGAGATACTTAAATAGTATAAGTACTACTTTTAACTCTAGCTTTAACGCGCTAGTTATAGTCTTATTCTTCTTACTAACTTTAGTAGCCTTTCTATATACTACTATCTTCTTATTAGAAAACTTAGAGTCTACTTTATTTATAATTCTATTTAGGTATACTTTTAAGAATATTTATTATTAGCTATATATATTAAATCTAAAAATACTTACTAGTTATAACTAGTTCTAGAATAGAAGAGGGCGTTAATTTATTTAATACTTCTAAAAATTTAAAGATTTTATAGATATTTAAGAATACTTTTCTTACTTTAAAGTTCTTATAAATAATATACGCTTTTTTGCTACTACTCTGTTGTAACTAGACTACTTTCTTAGCTTTTACTCTTTAAGCTTTTTTTTTTACTTTAGCTCTTTAGCTACTACGCTTTAGGATATAACTTAAATTAATTTAGAATAATTATTACGTTTTAGTTACTTAACTTACACTTACTATTATTATAGTTTTTATATTATTTATAGCTAACATAATTGCGCTTACTTTCTATTCTTTTACTAAAGAATAAAAGCTAAGACGTAATATTTAAACTACTAACTACTAATATATAAAAAGATTAATATTTTTTTACTTAAATCTATTAGAAGAATATCTTTTATCTATAATAAAATACAGAAGCTATATTTAGGTATCTAGTATTCTAGCGCTAGTAATTTAAACAAGTAAACTTCACTTCTAAAAAATAATAAGAAGATATATAATATAATAAATAGTAATAGATAGAAAACTAGACAACTATTAAATATACAAATAAAATATAAATATAATAAAAATCATTACTTTAAATTAAAGGTCTTATACTAGATAACATAAAAATAGATGTAATATAGTTAGTTACTAATCTAGTTACAGCTTTTTACTAATAATCTATAGATAAATTAGCTACTTAGTTCTAAGAATAAGTAAAATATTTAGAAATTTTATTATCTAAACAGTAAGTTTTACATTAAATATACAACTTACTAAAGTATTAAATTGTTATTTTAAAAGATTTAGTCTTCTTTAAGAAAACTTTATAAAGTATCTTTTAAACTTTTACTATTACTTAATAATTCTAGCTAGATAGCTACTATACATTTTAGAGACTCTAGAACACTTTAGATATAATATATTTATAGTAGATTTTAGTTTTTTAGAGTAGAAGCTAAGATTTAGAACTAACTTATAAATAATCTAGTTTTACATATTATTAGTAGATTAATTTTTAATCTTTCTATAGATCTAATAGCTTAGCTAAAAAGAGTTAGAAAATATTAATTAATCTCTTAATAATAGAATTGTAGAAAGTTAAATATACGCTTAAATAAACTTGTTTAGAGTAAAGATATATAGAAATAGATAAGTATATAGCTAAAAGCTTAAAAAGATAGAGGTATATAAAGTCTTTCTCTCTTTATAAATATAGCTTCTAGTACTAGTAAAAGTAAGAGTATACAAAACTTAAAAGATAGCTAAAAGTTAATTATCTTTAAAATAAGATACTATACTATTATAAAATAGTAAAATTATTAACTTATTTAATTCTATTAAGTGTGCTAGTATAAATTTAAGATAAAATATAGTTAAACAATATAGTAAATCTAGATAGTATATATATATTTTCTTAGAACTTTTATTTTTAGTATAGAGTAGTATGTATACTTTTAAAGCTTTTTAAAATTATAACTAAGCTATAGTATATTAGAGTAATCTTCTATATAGTCTTTATAAATTTTATTATAATACACTTCTTTTAGCTATAGTCTTTTTATTGTAATATAAAAGCTTTATCTACTAGATCTATAGTAATATATACTATAAAATTATCTACTAAGTTAAAGTAATTAAAGTTTAGCTAAAAAGCATTTTAAAGAACTTAAATAGAAATAAACCTTTCTAAGTAAAAATATAAACTAGGTAATAGTTTCTACTAATATACTAGTATATATTATATACTTCTTAGTTCTTTTATATTAACAGCGCCTATTTATTAAAGTACCTATTCTAATAAATAGTAGTATAAAAAGTTTATTACATAACGTAAAGCACTACTAAGCTAGCTACACTACTAAGCTAGCTACCTTTTCTTAGTATCGCAAATACTACGTATAAAATATAGAATTACTCTATATTGTTTATAAATTCTTTGTATAATATAGCTATATTAGATTTAAAATCTTTTTCTATATCTTTCTAATATATATAAGTATTATATCTAGTCTTTCTATAATTACTATACTATTATTAAGCTAGCTAAGTTTTTTCTTAACTACCTTTACTACTACTTTTCTTAGACTTTACATAGATAGTAGAAGTACTTTTAGCTACCTATAATACGCCTATACTAAACTTTAGTATACTATCTATCTAGATTTGCTTTCTTTTATACTTTCTACGCTTTATTAACTTTACTACTTACTTTTTAAGCTTTTATACGTAGGCTTTAATAAGAATATTTTTATATAGTATCTTTCTAGCTTCTTTAGTAAGCTTTAAGAAGCCTTCTTAAGTACTTATTAGTAGTTATATAAAAAATTCTCTTACTAGCCTTAATTACACCTTAAATCTATATATATTACTTAGTATTTTTAACTACTAAAGTATTTCTAGTAGAGTAACTAGTAGTAGCGTATAAAGGTAGGCTTTAAGATAATTAAAGACTCTCTATATATTAATAGAAGCTAGTTTTACTATCTTAAAGGCCTTTTTATAGTTTTTATATATAAATATATTAAAATATATTTCTAAAGGCTAAAAGAAAGCCTATTTTATTAATATAGTAAATGTAGTAGCGTACTAAATTACATATACGCTAAGAGTACTTTAGTTTTAATAGTAAGAAATATACTATATTAAGTAGCTAAAGTATATATAATAAACAAGTAAGTATATAGAGAGTTAGAATCTTTTATATAAAGTAGTAGTTCTTAAAATTCTACTTAAGGTAGGTCTTATAGCTATCTAAGATAAGAAGCCTATATAACTCTACTTTACGCAACTTTATATACTTATTAAAGTACTTTAACTACTTAAGGCTAAGCTAATTATTTCTTTAGCTATTCTCTAATATAGAGAGCTTCTAGGTCTATAATATTAAAGTTTTTTTATACTATACTAAGATATAAACGCGTTTCTTATAAATAATAAAAAGTAAAATTATATACCTAGTAGCGTAAATACTCTAGATAACTTTAACTTACTTATAATAGCTTAGCTAGATTACGTTTAGTCTTATATAATGCTCTAAGCTTATAACTACTTTTATTAAGCTAATAACACCTATCTAAAAGCCTATCTTATTAAAGTTATAGATATTAGTATTAAGAACTCTATACTTAGCTTTTATCTCTTATATAAGCTTAAACTAGGCGCTAATAACCTCTAAGTCTTTCTAGAGTATTCTCTAGCAATTCTTTACTTAGTTAAAAGCTATTTTAAGCTTCTCTATACGCTAAATAAAATGCTTTATTTAGTTATTACTAATAAGTATTCTACTATATATAGCTAGTAGTTTATCTATAATATCTACTAATTTATAAAGCTAAGAGGTAAATTCTTATATACTTAGCTTATAAATATAGTATATAATAGTTTACTTTTCTATAGAGAAAAGTTTCTAATAGTTTAGTAGTACTTAAGCTTAATACTTAATTTTATTAAGCTAATTAGAGAGCTACTAATATTATATACTAAAAGTAGTAGTAGCGTATTATAAAGTTTAAAATCAACTTAAGGTATAGGCTGTAAGAGTAAGTTTAATTTGCTCTTCTTACTAATTAAATCTTATTATATATTATAATTATATTACTATTTATACGTAGTGTTTGCAATACTAAGAAAAGGTAGCTAGCTTAGTAGTGTAGCTAGCTTAGTAGTGTAGCTAGCTTAGTAGTGTAGCTAGCTTAGTAGTGCTTTACGTTACTATTTCTATATATAAGAAAACTAATTCTTCTTACTATATAATTTCTTCTTAAAGTATATAGTAAAGTACAAACTATAGCTATTAATATATAGAATAATAATAGAATAGTAGTATACTTATAAGAGTAAAAGCTTAGAACTCTAAAGAAATAAAAGAATATATTTATATAGCTTTGTATATATATTTTGTATAGATATTCTTATATATACCTAAAAAGGTTTAACATTACTAAAATACTATCTTATAGTAGTACATTATTTAGCTTTAGCTACTAAGTTAGTATTTAGTACTAGTTAGTAAAACGTTAAGAAACCTCTTCTACTAAAATAGTAAAGTTAAGCTAGAGTTTATCTTTCGTAAGACTCTAATTAGTATTTAAAATAACAGTACTCTAATATTAGATATATAAAGTTTCTAACGTTTAAGTCTAAATTACGCTATTTACTATATACTTTAGAAAAAAAAGTTTATTACTTTATTATATAATTAAAAGTATTAAGAAAAGTACCTATTTTTAATTATATAATAAAATTATAAAAAAATAATAATATACTCTAATCTTTAAAGCCTTAAGACTTTAGAAAAAAAAAACTTACTTAGTACTTATTTTAATAAACTTGTCTTATCTATTAAGAATCTTTATATAAAAACAGCTTAATCTTATACTTTAATAGAACTATACCTATATAATTAGTATAGTATTATAATACTAATATTTCTTTAAAGATATAAAAGCTTAAAGAAAGAGATAGTAAAAAGTGTAAAACACTCTAAGCTACTTATTCTTAAGATTACTAGATTTTTATTAGTATAAACTTAGTATATAGAACAAGTAGTAAAAGAGCTACTAATAGTCTTAAAATATTAGAATATAAGTCTAATAATATATTTATATATATAACTAGCTATAAACTAAGATTTAAGATTACTAAATATATCTAGTACTAGTATAATATAAAGTATAAGAAATTGTACTAATATACCTTAGTATACTAATTTTCTACTTTTAATAATATAATCTTTATCTACTAGTTATAGCTATTAAGAAACTATATTCTAAAAAACTCTTAAAGGTACTTATTATAGTAGATAATTAATATAGAATAACAAAACGTAGTCTAGTAACTCTATATAGTAATCTAAATATAGATATACATTTTCTAAATATCTTCTACTTACTCTATATAGCTATAATACTTAATAAAACTCTTTTTATAATATTTACTATAGAAACAGTACTTAAATTACTATAATAATATACTTATAGAGAGGTTCTATTCTTTTAATATATAAGATTACTTACTAAAGCTTTTATAACTTATTTACAAACTACTACTTTATAGAAAGCTTTTATTAAAACTTTTCTAGTTATAATAATAATTATTATAAGATAAGATATTATATAAAGTATTATAATAGCTAGTGTTAAATCTTTTAAAATTTATATAGGTTTTTTTTCTATCTAAAAAGTATTAATACTATTATTTTATTATAAAGACTTATAATATTTAAGCTAATATTTATTATAGTTTTTAATTTTAGCTAGGCTATTAATTATATTACTACTAATTTATAAAAGGTTTTTCTTAAACTTTACTTTATTAATATAGAAGATTAAACTTAGTTCTATATTATTAGTACTACTCTTTTAAATTATAGTAATCTATCTTATTTTTTATCTATACTATTTAGACTTAAAAAACTTATTCTAGAATAAGATATTTATAAGATATCTTAGATAAAAAAAGAAGTAGCTATTAGAATATAGTAAAAGGCGTTAACAAGAGTTTTTAGCTAAAGTAATAATACTATTAAGAAAAATAGTAGCTTTATTAGTATTTTACTATTCTAGTAACTTTTTTAAACTTAAATATAAAGTAGTTGTTTTTATTAGCTAAAAGTGTTTAAGGTAGATATCTAAAGATTAGATTTAGTAGAGTATTTATATACTAGTATAGATACTTCTTTATAAAAAGTCTTTGCTTAGTAAGGTTTAAAATATAATTTATTATTAGTTAAGAGTTTTAGTACTAATACTAATGTATACTAAATATATTAACTCTTAATATTTTTAATTTTATTAGTAGTTCTAGGATAATTTAGAAGCTAGTTATCTTTTTATTACTATACTTATAGAGTTATATATACTTAGCTTATACTAAAGAAATATATAGCTACTATTAAGTAAACTAGAAGTTTTTATCTAATTAGATATAAATTATAATTACTATAAGTATTATAGTAATTAAAAAAGTAAGTATTTTTAACAAAGCTTAAAAAGCTAAAGTAGTAGATTAATATAATACTTATACTAGCCTAGCTTATAAGTTAGAAAAGAAAGCTAAAGCTTAAGATAACTTTTATATATATACTATAGTAGTAAGTAAATATATTATATTATATAAACTTACTTTCTATACTAAAAGATCTATTAAAGTACTTATATAAGTAAGTCTAAAAGTCTACATAGAAGAAAAGAATCTTTAGATAGAAGTAAAATAGTTATATATAGTATAAAATATTATATTATAGTATAACTAATATAGACACTTTAATCTTAATAATACCTAAACTTTAGTTAAATCTAGTTACTACTTTCTAGTGTTAGCTAGAAAGTAAAGTTACTTAAGTTTAGTTTAGATTTACTTTAGATGTTATTTTCTTACTAAATAGAGTTAATAGAATTAAGTATAACAAACTCTTCTATAGATAATAGTCTAAGCTATCTTATAGAAGAATTCAATCTAGAACTTAGATAAGATAAAGTAACTAATAGAAGAATATAGTATTGAAGACAGCTTGTTTCCTAATACATATTACCTTGTAATTAACTAGTCTCTTCTTAGAGAAGCGGGATAAGTTTCGCTAGATCTTGCAATTTGATCGGCTTGCTAAGAAACATATTGAAGCCACTGCCGTACGCTTCAGCCCGCGCGGCCTCTGACTGCAACGCAGTAACTGCGATGATCTTCGATGCCGCCATACGATGCTTCTTCTCGTAGGATCGGATCCGCTGAACAGCCTCATAACCGTCCATAACCGGCATGTTGATGTCCATAAGAATCACGTTTGGTATGCCAATTGCGCCGTTGCCAATAGCGTGCACTCCAGTGCCTGGTTGTGATGCAACATTTTGGTGAGCGTTCACGAATGCGTCAACAGCAAGTTGACCGTCCTGAGCGGTAAGATGAGGGTATTTGTGCTTCTTGGCAAAGGCAGCGAGAAGCTTAAGATTGACGTTGTTGTCGTCAACAAGAAGCAAGGTCGGCATCTTAGTGGCCGACACAACTACAGAAGCGAGTGGTACTTTGATCAGAGGGGGTTCCGGCGTTCGCGTCGTGGCAGATGGTGAAAACGAAAGCGCTTGAGGGTCGAAGACTCGATGACTCGGGGGGTGTACCAGCTGAACCTCTGCCGGCGACGATTGTACCGGGACTACGTTTGCGACCTCAGCTAGTATTTCTGCTGACTTAGCCCCAACCTGTTCCGTGACAGGGACCTTTGCTGTAGCCGACAGTGGAGCAAGCGATCGTATTTGGAGTTGATGATCAGTCTTAGCGTCGTGTTGTGCGACTCCATTCGCTAGAAGACCATTGCTGAGTTCTTCGTTGGCTTTGGAATTTTCTGACACTGGCATCGTACCCTTCTCGTGCAGGCGCAAAAGGGACGAGATGGTTCGAGCCACCTGTTTTCTGCTACAAGGCAGTGCGACATGCTCCATCGTCAAATGAGGCTGAAGCTCGTCCGTTGCCCACTGATCGCGAAGCATCTGTGCACTCGGACTGTTGTTGCATACGACGAGAATGGGCGCAATGTTGTCCTTCCTCTTTCTAGCCCCATCATCTGTAGTTGCTTCATTTCGGAGGCTCTCAAGGCATTCATTGACGTCGGCTTCCATAACAATCATCAGATCGTAGAAATTACTGTGGTGCCACTCACATCGTGCAGACCGTATGCTCAGGGAAGTGAGGACGCTTTCGATTGAGGTGATGGCTAACGCAGAAGCCGCTTCCGTTGGATCAGCTTTAACGTTGGCCGACGGATGCAGTCCCGTCACTAGGCCGACCTTGATCCTTTCGAAGGCCTTCGGGATGACGTTACTTCCGTTCAAAGCTCCAATGCGACGCTCGCTATTCGGGTGATCCTCGAGCGGTACCCGTACAGTGAAGCAGGTACCTGTCCCATCTTGATCGCTTACGACTTCGATACTACCACCCATTGCATACACTATCCTGGAGACTATGTGCATACCCAGGCCTAGACCATCGGACAATGTGTCCTCCTGAGCAAAGTCATGGAAGAGACGGTCGCTCTGGAACTTCTTCGACATGCCCTTTCCGGTGTCGGAAACGGTAAGCACAGCGTCAAAACGTCGCCGCGATCCCAGTTTCGGCTCTTGCTTTAGGAAGACCCGTATATGTCCGGAAGGCGTGTATTTGAGTGCATTGGTGACGAGATTGATGCAAACGCGCTTCCAGCCGCCTGTGGCTAAGCTGCAATGCCAAGGCCTGCCGTCGGATCGATCTATGTCGAGAATGACCGGTGGATGAGTGTGATCTTTCGCATTTTGGCCGTAATAGAAGGAGTACACGGTCGATACAACGGCGTCTTCGGTCAAGTCATCAAGTGCTATGTTCATGTCTAGCGCTTTCAGATCGTCGGCAGTAGAGCTCGTCGTTGGTGGAAGAAGCTTCTGGCTGATGTTTGAGCTTTTCACAGCACCCTTTCTCAAACGCCGGCTCTTGAGATCTGCAAAATCGAGAAGGTGTTCGATGATATCGAGCAAGGTACGTCCGCAGGAGTTTATCTGTTCGACAAAAGACGTAGCTATATCGTCCAACGTCTGTTCCGCTAGTAACTCGCACGAACCCAATATACCATGTAGTGGAGAGCGAAGTTCGTGAGATATAGTCGAAATGAAGTCTGACTTGGCTTTGTCGGTGCCCAGAACCTCCAGACGCTTGGTTTCCGCGACGATGATGTCACAGAAAGCATCGACGAATTGCATCTCCGTGTCTTTGGCGATGTTTCTGAGTGGATCACAAGTCCAGTAGAGACCCGCAACCGCCCACCGTTTTTTGGTGTAGTCCCATATCCCATTGAGCGCTATGCAACGTGATCCGGGAAAGACGCCCTGCAGGATATCTCCATCATTTCGTCGATCTTGACGATGGGTTTTGCGTTGTTCATTGCTTGATGATCGTGCTCTCGCAGCACTCGCACCGGCTCCAGACTCGTCCGAAGAAACATCGTCTTCGGAATAGATTCTGAAATCTTCGTCAAACTTCCAAACTCTTCCAAGCGGATTACGACGCATGAGCCTGCGTAAGAACGATTCCGTCAATTTCGTGGGAGGCTCACCCGTTGGATGTCTTGTTCCCGTGCTGTGGTTTCGCGTTGTTTGTGCAAAGCCTAGCACCTGGCAGGCGGTTGCATGTTCGGTTTGTGACTCATTTGTAGGGTCTGAATGTGAAATAACGACTGCCGAATCATCGCTATCAGCGTTACTACCCTCATTGGACTCCGCAGCTTGTGATTCGCTCAGTCCACCAAATGCTCGGACAGAGGCGTCGAGGAAGGCGACACCGTCTAGTTCGAGTGATTGGCAAAGAATTTCCGCAGCACGTTGATACGTACTATTGGGATCGTCGGCGTCTTCACGTCGGCGAGGCTGTGGATGGGGTGTGAAGCTTCCTACTGAAGATGCAACATGTTTCGGTGTATTCACGGTGTTCGTCCGCACATGTGGATCGAGCAACGCATGTTTCCGATCGGTTAGAAAGGGAGCTCCGCTATAGTCGCTCGATCGCTGATGATGATGAAAAGTGTGGTTCTCAGATACCTGCGCGTTGCCGGTCGATGAGCTGTTTTCATGCTGAGTGGATAGGGACACTCCTACAGACTGTGAAGGCGTCGTATCGGGAGTACTTGCGGGGTCCATCAAGGCATCGGGCGAGCGATACTGAACTGAGCAAGCTTCCTGGACTCCGACGCCGCCGTTCTTCACAGGCACATTAGTTGCGGGCGACGCCTTGCGAGCGGCACCCGACGTTCCTCGAACAAAATCGCCAAGACCTGCCACCATGCGATTGGTTTGTTGCCGTTCTGAGAGAGCACGCACAGATTCGAGGTGGTTTACGACAGTTTGCGACATGTCGCCCAAGAAGCTGAGATCTTTCTCCGAGATTCCATCGCGGACTTTGTCGTCGAGGATGCAGTATGCACCGATGTTGACTCCAGATGGTGTTGTGATGGGCACACCAGCGTAGAAGCGGCCGTTGGGAAATCCAGTGACGTACGGCCTGGTAGAAAGGTCTGGATGCTTGGTTAAGTCATTTACTACGAAGGCGCTCTTCCGGATGTCGCCGTGTGCAGCACTGGAGATGGGAAACGAAGGAAGATTGACGGTCGTCTCGCAACAAGCAACATCGCGGGGAATGATAGAGTGACCCATCCACATCTCATCTCCCGGTTCGTGGATCGCATCATCGACGAGTGATAGCGTTTGTGTCGCCTCGGCCATGATGTAGGCATGGTTGACATCGAAGAAGAAGATCAAACAACGTCGGGCCCTCAATCTCATAGCGCCCAGCTGGCAAAATGCTGTGAGGATCTTATCGGGGCACGAGACGGCCTTGTGTCTCTCTCTCGCCTCGGGATTGCGCACGTCGCAATATTGGGGGCCATAATCAGACATCTGTCGGAAGGGGCCATAGTATCTTTACGGAAACATCAGTCCTGTCAAAGCATGGTTGGAAAGCAGCTAATGGATGATCGGGTGTACCGGTAGAATTGTTGCTCGCGCCTGCCTTCGCCGCGAATAGCTTTGCGAGACTCCCACGTGCGGCCTGGCCCTAGGCAAGCACCTCCAGTGCATGCATCTTGCATGATGACCGACGCGATTGAAGGTACTTGTATTCCCGTGATCGTCTGGGCAATGTGATAGTATGGTGTTGGGCGAGAAGGTTGTCAGTAGCGGCAAAAGCAAAGCGCGACGGTTCGCCACCCCTTAGGAATCTCGGGGCTAGCGCATCATTGCTTCGCGGCCCGACAAGAGATGGGACGCGTCGCGCTGAGCTGTGCGCAACCGGCATTGGAATGGCTACGTGTTCTATCATCAACTTCGGGATGCATAACGCGTTGATTGATCCAGTCAATTCCAGGTGGGGCGAAGAAACGCGAATCTACGCTTGGCGCAGTATATAGATATGGGATCGGGAGTTGCAGATGCACGACGACGGCTATGTGTCGCCTCTGCGATGAGCCCCAACGCATCCTAGCTCCCAGCCCCACCAAATCGTGCATCGCACAGGCCTGCCGCTGAGTCCCCCATTGTGTGAGCGGGTACTTCCGCATTTTTGCGAACCATCCTCTAGTAGTTTCTCGTCTGCTAGCTATTAGGTACAAGATACTAGGTGTTAAGCGTAATGCAAAAGGCCTTTGTAGCGAAATTAAGATCAATTGCTTAAACAAGTGCAGGCTCAGCAGGCTAAACCCCTTACCAGAACTTCGACTTATTTGATCTCTGCTAAGGACCTCGGTAACGCAATGCCGTTAATGGGCACCACATTCCGATGTGAGATGGGTAAATCTTGGGTGACCTTCGCGGAGCCAGTATCCCGCACTCTCCACTTCATCATCTCCGCCGTCTCCTACCGGTAGCTTCAGGGGCGGACTCGGGTAGCGCTCGAGAGATCTGTATTGTACCTGAGGCTCCTTGCTATCCAAAGCTCTCCATTGACTTCGTTTCTGCCAACCACTGGCGGGTGCTTCACGTGGATGCTGGATTATAGGCCGAGCGCACTCGATCGCTCTGTAGTGCGGTTCGGGTAGCTCGACTATCATATTGCGCAACTGTTTTGACCTCCAGAAGGCATCGAGTAGGGGTAAGGCTGGACCAGTGAGTAGATCATGGCGATGTCGGTCCCAGTAAACGAGCAGGGACATGTAGAATTTGCGGAGACTGGGGCAGTATTTGACAATGTTATCGAGAATGGGCTCCAGGTGGTCCATATTGAAGAAGGGTGTGCCATCATCTTTCTCAATACGATGTGCCTCAACCGTCAGTTCCAGAGAAGTGATCGATGCCAATCGATTTTGCGGAATCAATCTTGGAAGATGAAGAAGCAAGGGCTCGCTCTGGATGCTTATGCAGTTGGCGGAATACAAGAACTCAACACCTTCCATGTACGCCTGCCTGCAAGACAGCAGAAACCCCATAACGCCAATATCATACACCCCAGAACGCACAGCGGGGTCGTTTGGGTTGCTCCTTCCATGCCGGCCCTCCTCCATCTGCTTTATGCACTCATCGATCCACGGGCCTCTCCAATGCCATGGCATAGATGGCTTCCATAATGGGTGATTACGTCCGCAAGGGATGCCCCTCCATTGCCATGCGCCTGCTTGCTGTACAAGATCCATGTGGAGCATGCGTCTATCGAAGGCCATGGACAAGATGATGCTTCGGATGTCGTACGGCAGCTGGAAGAAGAGGCATGTTGGTGTGTCGATCGAAGTCGGTGTAATCGGTCGTCGCGAAGAAGGTAGAAACGGAGGCTCGTCCGGGGATGGCGGTTTTGGGCTCGATTCGATGCGCAGGTACTTCTTCAGCCATGCGCTGAGCCTGGACATGGTTGGGGATGCGACAGGAGGATGGCCTTGATGGACAGGGAAGAGATCAGGCAATAGG
>Ga0265780_10004008_pt1 | contig 19155 bp, 10 predicted proteins | sample P1T30metagenome_FD_192432 | JGI IMG/M metagenome (GOLD analysis project Ga0265780, IMG submission 192432) | Plant litter microbial communities from East Loma Ridge, Irvine, California - P1 T30 | ecosystem: Environmental > Terrestrial > Plant litter > Unclassified | place: USA: California...
TCAAGCAGGTGATCATCTTCTCGAACACCAAGATCGGCGCCTCGCGCCTGTCGACGCACCTCGAAAAGCGCGGCATCAAGGCCTCGGCGATCCACGGCGACAAGACGCAGCAGGAGCGCATGGCGGCCCTGGACGCGTTCAAGGATGGCGGTGTCGAAGTGCTGGTGGCGACCGACGTCGCCGCCCGCGGCCTGGACATCACCGACCTGCCGGCCGTGATCAACTACGATCTGCCGTACAACGCCGAAGACTATGTGCACCGGATCGGCCGCACTGGCCGCGCCGGCGCCTCGGGCGATGCGCTGTCGGTGTATTCCGAAAAAGACGAGCGCCTGTTGCTCGACATCGAAAAGCTGATCAAGCAGACGATCACGCGCGGCACGCTCGACGGGTTCGTCGCGCCGGCCAGCCGTGGGCGTGATGCGGCTGGTGGTCGTGAATTTGGCCGTGACTCGGGCCGCGAGTCGGCCCGTCCACCGCGCGACGCCAGCCGCGAATTCGTGCGCGATGGCAGCCGCGATGCGGCAGCGCCGCGCGATGCAGAACGCGGTCCGCGCCGTGATCTCGATGCCGGTCGCGGCGCGCCACGCACGCCGCGTACCGGGCCAGGCCCGGGTTCGCGCCGCGAGCGCGTCGACCCGTGGTTCCTGAAGCCCTATGAGCCAACCAGCAGCCCGCGCAAGGATGTGAACGACGGCTTGACCGCGCCGGCCAAGCCGAGTAAGCAGAAGCTGGCGTTTTTGCTGGGTGGTGGACCGAAGTAAGGATGTTGAATGCATGAAAAAAGCCGGCATGATTCCGTGCCGGCTTTTTTATGTGTTCGGAAATGCAAATAGACCGCTGATTACTGTTACTTAAATGAAATTTTTTCAAGTGTGAGCTGGAGCACTGGCTTGGACGTGTGCCATGAAAGCGAGAAGACGGAGCTATCGGTCACATTCGCAGCACCAACCTGCATAGCTGGCCTCCAATAGCGCCAGCTATGACATGCGTTGAACGTCAAAAATCAGTTTGATCGCCATTACTGTGCTGGGGTGAAAAACAACATGCCATTTATCCGGGCTATGAGCGCAGCGTGCTACTGCGGTTTGGTATCGGGATTGGGTTCCAGGCAACTGAATAAATGCTGTTTTATCGTAGTCGAGTCCTCTGCCATTAATGATCGTTTCGCTTTATACGAGGCCTGTCCGGGATTCATAGCATCTTATCCCATAAGTTTCTCGGGTGTCATCCGCATTGGTACTTCTGGTGTCGGTCTATATGTTGTAGTAGATAAACAAGTAACGCGTATAATCGCTTAATTTTTCGGCCAATCATACCTTATGAAAACCTTGAATTCGAAAGTGGAGAGCCCGGCTGAGCCGGGCCGGGCACGGCGGGTTATTATGCTCGCCGCGTTCTGCGTGTTGTGCCTGGCACTGGTTGGACGCCACACACTGCTCAACGGCTTTACTATTCTGCCAGGCGACCGTTACGACGTCGTTATTTCCACCACCATCTTGGAACACTGGTATCTCTTCTTTATTGGCCAGGCCGATTGGTCGCAGGTGAATTATTTTTATCCATACACCCGCACGATTGCCCAGACCGATGCATTTTTCTTGCTTGGCGCCGCCTACTTTCCGTTTCGTTTGGCAGGGTTCGATCCGTTCATAGCTGCCGAATTCGCTAATTATACGGTTCGGGCCTGCGGGTTTGCGTTTATGTATCTGCTGCTTCGGCGCATGTTCGCATTTTCGTTCGGTTGGGCCTTGCTGGCCGCGGGACTGTTTACGATCAGTACTGGATTGGCATCGCACGCGTCGCGCATCCAGTTCACCGCGCTGGCGTTTGCACCGCTAGTTACGTTGTTGATCGGCACGGCAATCAAGGCGCTCATGGATGGCGATGCCCGACGTTTCCGCAACCGGGGCGTCGCCGCCGGCCTGCTCTATGGCGCGTGGTGCCTGACTTGCTTCTACGTAGCCTGGTTTTACACCTATCTGTTTTCTTTCACGGCGATCATCATGTTCGCTTGGGCCGGAGCAGCATGGCGTGCGCAGTTCGGACGCCGGCTTTTAGCGCACTACGGCTCGGTGCTGGCAGTATTGGGTGCGACCGCGATCGGCATTGCGCCCTTCGTGTACGCTTTCTTGCCAAAGTCGCGCGAAGTGGGCGTACGTACCTACGAATCGGTACTGAGCAATACCATCCCTTGGCAGAACATTCTGCAGGTCGGTCCTGACAACATGATGTTTGGCCGGCTTTATAACGCGATTTTGCAAGTGGTATCGCCCTCGTACACGCCGGTAGGCGAGTATGCGACCACCGGCTTTGCGCCGATCTTGTTCGTGCTGTTCGTTGCTGGATGCCTGCAGTTGCTGCGCCAGCGGCTCTGCAGAGAGCTGATCATCCTGCCAGCTCTGGCACTTGCGACAACGATAACCTGGTTACTGGCGCTACAAATCGGCGGCCACAGTGGCTGGTTCCTTATTTACCATCTTTTCCCAGGCGCTAAAGCCCTCAACGTAGTCGCCAGCTACCAGTTCGTGCTGGTGTTGCCGGTCGTGCTGATTGCAGTGCGATTCCTGTCAACACAGCGCATGGGTAAGCCGATCGCGCTACTGCTGGGAGCATTGCTGGTAGCAGAGGAGCTGACCAAGCCGTACCTGAACCTGGATCGGAAGGCCGAGATTGCACGCCTGACGCTGCCGCACTCTCCACCTGCCCTGTGCAAAGTGTTCTATGTCTCGGGTTGGGAGGGGCAGGAAACGCTCGGCGGCTTCCCTGAGCCCATCAATAACGCCTACGCACATAGCGTCACTGCGATGATGCTCGCTCAAAAGCTAGGCATGCCCACAATTAATGGAGTTGCCTCATTCACGCCAAAGGACTGGAATTTTGGTGCGCCTAACCAGGCTAACTACGACGATCGCGTGTTTTTCTACGCCCGCAAATATGATATTCGCAACTTGTGCAAGCTTGACTTGAACACTAAACAATGGCGAATTATCGATGCAGCCGAGATCGCACGCGCGCCGGATATCAGCCGGCCCTATTTCAAAAAGTCAGATTGGCCAGGCGTTATCAGCGCCGATCAGGGGCTGTCTTTTGTCGAACCTTGGGGTGTGTGGTCAACGGGTGCGGCAGTAAAATTCGATTTCTCAACGGCGCTTCCGGAAAAATTCGAACTGCAATTGCGTGCCCATGCTTTTGGTACAAACGTCGGCAAGGAATTTGTTGTCCAGGTGGGCGATGAGGAAGGGCGCTTCAAGCTCAGCTCGGGAACCGAAGCCTTGGCAATCGAGCTGAGTAATCCGAAAGGCACCAAGACGCTCGTCTTCCGGGTGCCGTCTCCGGTATCTCCCAAAGAGATGGGCATGGGCGAAGATCAGCGTATGCTCGGAATGGGCCTGGTCGAGATGCGCATCGTGCCAAAATAAAGCACATAGCGGGCAGCCAGGCTGCCCGCTAACGTTTTCAAGAAGGGCTTAGTGCGTGTTCGCAGCCACGCCGAGCAAAGCAGCCAGGCGTTCTGGTGTGGTTCCTTCGTCGAGGACCGACGCAGGGGGGCGCGCCAAAGTCGGGCGCTCTTGCAACCACGATTCCAGTTCCACCATGACGTCCGGCGAGGTGCACAGCACCAAGTCGGCATGGCCGCAGGCGTCCAGAGGGGTGTCGAGATCGACCAAGCAGGCAAGCTTGACGCCCCGCGCACGTAGACGCGCATCTGCCGCTGCGCGCGCGCGTGGCGGGGCAATGCCGTTGCCGCCGGAATATAAAAGGTCAGCCGGACCGATATCGATAGGGGCGTCTAGCGTTTCGCTCGAACTCCCCGAAAATTGCTGGCTGAAGTGGCGGGCATAGCGGTACTGCCACGATCCTTCGGATTCGGATTCGGACAGGTAAACCGGTTCGAAGACGACGCCGGGCAGCGGCGTTGCCAACATGCCCGCAAGCTGGCTGCGCAGTATGGCCGCCATCGCCGTCTCGCTTTTCTCGAGAAGGGGCGAGACGTCGAACAAGAATTGCCGCTGGTGCTGCGGATGGGGCACGCTTGCAAGGCAATGCGCAAGCTCATGCAAAAAGGCGTCGGAACGCAGCAGGCCAGGAATGTTTATCACATCATTGACCAGGGCCGACCGCCCGCCCGGCTCGCCGGGCGGCGCGCTGCGAGCGTGGTGATCGACCATCGCGCGCAATGCCTTGGTGGCGGTAGCGTCCCACGAAAAGCGCGCAGCCTGGGCGCGGCCATGGCTGCGCAGGCGTTCCTGTAACGCTGGGTTGTCTAGCACCTCCGCGATCTTCGCCGCAATCGATGCTGGCGTTCCCGCATCGAACATGGCTTCTTCATAGCCGATAACCTCGGGGATACTCGTATTATCCGCTCCAATGACGATCGCCCCACAGGCCATGGCTTCGAGGGCTGGCAAGCCGAAACCCTCATGTTTTGACGGGAAAACAAACAGGGCAGTTGATCTGTACAAGTCGATCAGTTCTGTGTCACTGACGTAGCCTGTCAGGACCAGCTCGTCGGAAGCCAGGCCGTGTCGCTGTGCGAGTTTGGTCATGGCTTGACGCTCGCTCTCGCCTAGTTTGCTAACGATGATCAACTGGTGGCAGGACCGCATTGCTGCCGGCAGTAGACTATACGCGGCGATCAGGCCGTCAATATTCTTACGCGCGTCGAAACCACCTGGCGCATACATGATCGTAGAGCGGGTGATCCCGCAGCGCTCGCGCAAGTCCAGCAATGCTGGGCCCGCCGGCGCCGCGTGAAAACTATCGTCCACCGCTGTCGAGATCGCGATCACACTTTGCGCATCAAGGTCGAGAGCGTCAATCGCTTCTTGGCGAGTGTAGTCGGATATCGCCAACAGCAAGCCCGCAGAGCGCAGTGACGCGATTTTGCCTTCATAGTGCTGGCGTTGTTCCGGCGTGCCAAGGTAGGCATTGGGGTTCAGGAAAGGGATCAGGTCATATAGCACAACTACCGTACGCGTGGCTGTGCCGAAGCGTCCGGCGGAGACCACAGAATCGTCGATATACCCTTCGAACAGGCTGGTAACGAGCACCATGTCAGGTGCCAACTGTTCAATGAAATGCTCGCGCAACATTTCAGCCGCGCGGCAGCGCGCCGTGTTGGCAGCATTGATTTCAGCCACTGGAGTCGGAATGTCGAATACCCGAATGCGTTCTGCAGGAACCAGGCCGTCGAACGCGCGCCGTAGGTCAGCGATCGACGGTTCGAGAGCGCCGTTGAGGACCAGCCAAATTTCGTGATCGTCGGCATTGCGCGCAATGCCGAGTGCCAGTGCGAGTGAATAACGCCCGATGCCGCGAAACCTGCTTTCAGACTGGGCGCCCTGCATGTCGATGAGAATGCGCATGAATTCTGGAGTTAGTTGTTCAGGTATGTGGCGCGGAAAATTGCGCCTCGGAAGCCAAAAGGGGGTTGCAAGAAATCATGACCTCTGTTTCATGGCAAGGTAGTAATTATAGCATTGTTACTCAAAAGCTACAGTCATGGAGGTCTGCCTGCCGGAGGCCATTGCGAAGGTTTGCCGCTGAGTGGTTGTTTCCCAGGGTTGGGGCTGCAATGTATAATCGCTCACTTCGGATATGGACCAGTTTACAACCACCTGCCGTGACGGAGGCTGCAGATGGCTGCTTTGTTGGCGCGGCGTGGCTTTGTGTGCCTTCGTGTGCCTTGGCTGCTGACGATGCCGGCGTCAGGCCGTTTAATTAGAAAGTGACTCATGTTAGGGATGTTGTCCGGCGCTTGGCGCTACCGTTATTTTATTGTTTCGTCGGTTCGAACTGAACTACGTACCAAGTTTATTCGCAGCCGTCTTGGTGGCCTGTGGATGATTCTCAATCCACTTGCCCAAGTTCTAATCTTCGCATTCATTCTTTCGGCCGTGCTGTCGGCCAAGCTTCCAGGCATCAATAACCGTTACGCGTATGCCATTTATCTGATGGCTGGCACGCTTGGCTGGTCACTGTTCACGGAGATTGTGACTCGTTGCCTGACAGTGTTCATTGACAACGGCAATATTCTCAAGAAGTTGGCCTTTCCGAAGATTGCATTGCCACTGGTCGTGATCGGCAGCGCGCTGGTCAACAACCTGCTGTTGCTGGCGGCGATCCTGGCTATCTTTGGCGTACTTGGCCATATGCCAAGCACTGCGCTGTTATGGCTGCCCATGCTCATGATTGTCGGCATAACACTGGCTATCGGCGTAGGACTCTTTTTTGGCGTGCTCAATGTATTTCTGCGCGACGTTGGCCAAGTAGTGCCGGTTCTCATGCAGTTCCTCTTCTGGTTTACGCCGATCGTCTATATGGTGAAAATTATTCCTGAGCAATACCGCGGGTGGCTTATTCTGAATCCCTTGATCCCCTTAATTACTGGCTACCAAAATGTACTTCTATATGACCGCATGCCTGACTTGATCGGGCTCGGCGTAACCTTTTTGGTGGGAATCATATTTTCGGTAATTGCTCTGGTGTTGTTTCGTAAGGCCAGTCCTGAAATGGTGGATCAATTATGAGCGGTGAACTGCAGGTCCGTAATCTCGGAAAATCGTATCGCCAATGGGGCGGCGAGTTGCGCCGGATGGCATCCTGGTTTTCTCCACAGATCTTGCCGATGGAGGAGCACTGGGTGCTGCGCAATGTCAGCTTTGTCGTACGGCCAGGTGAGTCCATTGGTATCATTGGTCAGAATGGTGCTGGAAAAAGCACGCTGCTTAAGTTGATTACCAAAACGACACAACCGACTGAAGGAGAGCTGTTCATGAGCGGCCGGGTTGCCGCTATCCTTGAATTGGGTATGGGCTTCAATCCTGATATGACCGGTCGCCAGAATGCCTTCCATTCTGCGGGGTTGATGGGCTATAGCCACGCAGACATCCAAAATGTCATGTCCGAAATCGAGATCTTCGCCGAGATCGGTGAATATTTCGACCAACCGGTGCGTACCTATTCCAGCGGAATGCAGATGCGGGTTGCCTTTAGTGTTGCTACGGCATTCCGCCCTGATCTCCTGATCATCGATGAGGCGCTCTCAGTGGGAGATAGCTACTTCCAGCACAAAAGCTTCGACCGCATTCGTCAATTCCGCGAGCAGGGTGTCTCGATCATCTTCGTCAGCCACAGTCTGGGCGACGTGCGAACGCTATGCGATCGGGTCATCCTGATGGACAAGGGAAGCTTGCTCAGGGACGGTCCACCGGATGAAGTAGTCGATTACTACAACGCTCTCGTGGCCGAGAAAGAAAATGCCAAGATGACCGTTGAGCAGCGGCGCGAGAAGAACGGCTGGTTGATGACGCGTAGTGGCTCTGGCGAGGCACGCGTCGCCGACCTGCGTATTGTCGACGTGGCGACAGAGTCTGAGCTGGCTGTGGTGCGCGTTGGCCAACAGGTTGAGCTGCAGCTGAAAGTCGCCGTCCGCGACGATCTGCCGCGCTTGGTGCTTGGGTACATGATCCGCGACAAACAGGGCCATGTCATATGGGGCAGCAATACTTGGCATACCAGTCAGGTCGTGGAGCACCCGCGCGCTGGCGAGGTCATCCAGTTCCGTCTGCCGTTCACCTGTAATTTGGGGCCCGGTTCGTATTCGGTATCGCCCGCCTTGGTTAGCTCGGATACGCATCTTTCCGATAATTATGAGTGGGTGGATAACTTGCTTGTCTTTGATGTGGTTAACGTCGACCGGAATTTCTTTATTGGTAGCAATAGTCTCGACGCTCGATTTGTAATTGAGCGTGGGCAAGAGCAGGCAAACTGATGGCTTTTCTTTCATACTCGCAAAATTTTGAGGACGTCATGCTGTGGCGTGCTCTCGGCCATATCTCGAATGGGGTCTATGTCGACGTTGGTGCACAGCATCCACGCATCGATTCGGTCAGCCGGGCTTTCTATGAACACGGGTGGCGCGGTACGCACATCGAGCCGGTGCCGGCATATGCCGAGTTGCTGCGTCAGGACCGGCCAGACGAGACGGTCTTGCAGCTGGCTATTGGCGCGTCCGAAGGGACGGTCGAACTGAACGTATTTGCCGATACCGGCCTGAGCACGGCAGTTCGGGACTACGCCGACCGCCATCAGGACGAACGTGGTTACGAAGTGCAGCGCATCACAGTTCCCGTACTGACGCTCAACACTGCCTTGCGTACAAGCGAGGGAACTGACGTGCACTGGTTGAAGATCGACGTCGAAGGTTTTGAAGAGCAGGTGCTGCGCGGCTGGCAAAGCGATCGGTTGCGGCCGTGGGTGCTGGTGATCGAGGCCACGATCCCCAATTCTCCCGAGACTGATTTCGAGAGCTGGGAACCGATCGTCATCGCCGCTGGCTACCGTTTCGTCTATTTCGATGGTCTGAACCGGTTTTATATTGCCAACGAACATCCCGAGCTCGCTGACGCCTTTCTGGTGCCGCCGAATATCTTCGATGCTGTCGAGGTAAGCGGTCAGGCCAGTTGGGGTTTGTACGACTATGTTGCAGCTGCCCACCAGGCCAAGTACGACGAACTGAACGATAAATTTGTCCGTGCCGATGCTACTGCCAACCGCCTCGGCGCAGCCGAGCGTGAGCTTGCCGCAGAGCGTGAGCTGCACATTCAGGTTCGTGCGCAGGACCAGGCACGATTCGATGAATTGAATGAAAAATTCCTCCACGCCGATGCTGCCATTGGGCGCCTCGAAGCGGCCGAGGGCGAGCTTGCCTCAGAGCGGGAATCGCATGGTCGAATTCGTGCGCAGGTTGACGCCTTGCAAGTGCAGAATGAAGCGCTGCAACGCGCACTTGCTTCCTCTGTGTCCCACGTCGAATGGATGCAGAGTTTGCACGCTGAACAAGCCAAGCGGATTGAGAGCCAGATTGCTGCGATGCAGACGCAGTTCGATGCTGAAGAGGCTCGTCTGCATACCCATATTTCGTGGATGCAAAGCAAGTTTGATGCCGAAGAGGCGCGCCTTCGCGCCCATATCGCCTGGATGGAGGGGCGGCTTGAAAGCGCACTAAGCGTTGGTCGCGATGAAAGCGCCTATGTCGAATCACTGCGCCAACAGGTCAATGCCATGTATGCGAGCACATCGTGGCGCCTCACCGCGCCACTGCGACAGGCTGTCAATCTGACACACCGCGTCAGGCGCAAAGTGCTCGGCAGGCAGGCCCCTATGCTGCAGGCACCCGTTTCAAGTGCGCCAATGCCCGTCGCAAAGGTTGAAGACCTATCACCGCGGGAGTTATCCCCGCGCGCTGCCACCATCTTGGCTGAAATCCGCAGCGTTATCAACTCCAGGACCAACTGATGCGTATCGTGATCGACATGCAAGCGGCGCAAGCCGAGCATCGTTTCGACCTTCCCGGACTGCGTGCGATGTCGCTCGCTCAAGCGATCGTGCGCCAGCGCGGCGAGCACGACGTCGTCCTCGCTCTCAATGGTCTGTTTCCGCATACCATTGAACCAATTCGCGCTGCATTCGACGGCATATTGCCGCAGGAACGGCTTCGCGTATGGCACACGCCGGGCCGACTGGCAGCGCCAAAAGGCGGTGCTTTGGCCGAGTCGGTTAGAGAAGCATTCCTTGCCAGTCTCGGGGACGTAGTGTTGGTTATGGACATGTTCGACGGGCATTCCAGCGAGGCCGTTGCCAGCATTGGCGCGTTTGTCCAGCACCCTCCGGTCGCGGTGCTGCTGCACGACCTGCGCTTCATGGAAAATACTGGCTTGGCGGCAAATCGCGGGCGCCTCGCGCACGATCATGCCAGGGCCGGGCACTTGTCACGTGCGGCTCGATTGATGACTATTGATGCAGCTGTAGCGCAAGATGCTGCCCGGCTGCTCAACATTGAAGCACTCGACCTGTCGGAAGCAGTGCCGGGAGAGGTGCATGTTGCCGGTTGGGACCAGATGGCACAGCGCGCTTGGATATCCTTGAAGGAGCTACATTCGCCGACGGCGTCGCTTGCTGAAGAGGCTCAGCCCGTTGCACTGCTCAGCAAGCTAGTGGCAGAAGTTTCGCACGCCATGGACGCGCCTGAAAATAATACGCAATTGCATATGTGGGCGCACTTATTGAGTCGCTTTCCACAATCCTCTGCTACCCGCCAGCTCCTTGTGGATGTATCCGAACTAGTGCAACGTGACGCTCGGACCGGAGTGCAGCGCGTCACGCGCAGTATCGTCAAGGAGCTGATTGATAATCCCCCGGCAGGCTATGAGGTGGTGCTGGTGTATGTCAAGGGCGATGGCTCAGGTTACCGCTACGCGCATGCTTTCACTGCGCAGTTCCTTGGCAGGCCTCAGGCACATGCGGATGCCCCGCTCGACTTCCAGGCAGGCGATATTTTCCTTGGCCTTGATCTGCTGCCACACATGGTGCCCCAGCAAAGTCCTTACCTACACGACCTCCACCGCGACGGCGTCAAGATCTTCTTTGTTGTGTACGACCTATTGCCGGTGCTAATGCCTGAACATTTCCCCCCCGGCACAGCCGAGCGCCACCAGTCCTGGCTCAAGACCGTCTGCGCCTTCGATGGTGTCGTCTGCATTTCCCATGCAGTTGCGCAAGAGCTGGCCACTTGGGAGCCTGCACAGGCTTCGCCGCGTTTGCGTCCTCTCGACATTGGTTGGTTTCATCTCGGCGCTGACGTGGAGCGCTCCATGCCTTCGCGCGGTATGCCCGACAATGCCGCTGATGTGTTGGACAAACTTGGACGACGTCCGACCATGCTGGCGGTTGGCACCATCGAGCCGCGCAAGCACTACGGGCAGATCCTCGCTGCGTTCGACTTGTTGTGGGCACGCGGTGTCGAGGTCAACATCGTCATGGTCGGCAAGCAGGGCTGGGCGATCGACGAGCTCGTAGTACGCCTGCGCGCTCACCCGGAAGCAGGCAAGCGCCTGTTCTGGCTGGAAGGGATTAGCGACGAGTATCTCGAAAAGGTCTATTCCGCGTCAAATTGCCTGATCGCAGCATCGCTGGGCGAAGGGTTTGGCCTGCCTCTGATTGAGGCCGCGCAGTACAAGTTACCGATCATTGCGCGCGATTTGCCTGTGTTTCGTGAGGTGGGCGGCGAGTGCGCTTATTACTTCAGTGGCACGCAGCCTCAAGATCTGGCCGATGCGATCAGCCGCTGGCTTGCCATGGATGCTGACGGCAATGCGCCATCGTCGGCCCTCTTGCCAGTGTTGACCTGGGCTGACAGTGCCCGACAGTTGATGCAGTTTGTACTCGGTCAAACGGGGGCTGCAGCCCAGCAGCTGCGGCGTGCCACGCCTCCGGCGCGGCGCCCTCGCGTCATGACGCTGGCGCCTTATCCGGTGCGCCGTCCGCGCCACGGCGGTCAACTGCGTGCGGCCGCCATGCTGCGGGCGTACGAGGCCGCCGGTTTTGACGTCCATCCGGTTGGCTTTTACCAAGCCGAAGCCTACGAGGCGGCCGACATTGATCTTAACGACATTGCGTTTCCCGCCGATAGTCCTTTCCGCAATTATCTCGGGGTGCCGATGCCGGCGTTGTCCGATTTTCTGATGGGACCGTTTGCGGCATCTACAGACGCGGTTTTCCGCAAAATCGCAGATGCGCTGCCAGGCCCGGTCGATGTAATCCATGTCGAGCAGCCCTGGCTGTATGCGCTAGCGCGCCGGCTGCAGCTCGAGTCACCGCTGTGCCGAGGTGCACTGATGGTCAACGGTTCGCAAAACATCGAAGCGCCCATGAAGCGCGACATCCTGAAGCCATTAGCCCCTTACGCCCTGATCGAACAGGCAGTGGCCGATATGTCTGCAATTGAACGCGAGCTTGCGTTTGAGGCAGAACTCTCGCTGGCAGTTACTGTCGAGGATGCAGAGGTCCTGCATGGCTACGGCGCATCACGCGTGCTTCATGCCGCCAATGGCATCAGCCCATGGCAAGCCGATCCCGATCGGAGAGCACTGTGGCGCGCACGCCTGCCGCAGCAGCCATGGCCAATCTTCATTGCCAGTGCACATCCGCCAAACTACACAGGCTTCCTCGATGCGATTGGCGATTCACTGGCTTGCATTCCTGAAGGGTCGAAGCTTGTCATTGCCGGTGGTGTAGGTCCTCATCTTGAGCGGGAATTGGGTAAGTCGCGTTGTGGCTCACTGAATCTGTCGCGTCTGCAGGTCCTGGGCGTGCTCGATGATGCCGATCTTGCAGCGGTCAAGAGCCTCGCGCATGCCTTCCTGTTGCCGATTGGCGCCGGAGGTGGCTCGAACATCAAGACTGCCGAGGCACTGTATTCGGGACGCCCGGTAGTTTGCACGCGCACCGCGCTGCGCGGCTTCGAGCATTTTTCAAGCTTGCCTGAAGTAACGGTGGCGACTACCCCGGAGCAATTCCAGGCTGGCATACGCAATGTGCTGGAACAACCGGTGCTAGCGTCAATGGCAGGGAAAGACTTGCGCAATGGACTGACCTGGGACGTTTGCCTGAGCGGCGTACCACGTGAAGTCATGGCACTGCTCGCGCAACGCAAGGGGGATGCATGACGATCTGGCTTGATGTGACCACCACTCGCGGCTGGAGCCGCCCTGCACTTGGCATTGTTCGTGTCGAAGCTGAGACAGCCCGCCAATTTCTGCGGACTGACGACCCGGGCATCCGCTTTTGCCGTTTCGACCTTGCCTACGACTCATATTTTGAGGTGGGCCGTGAAGAACTGACACATGCACTGGTTCGTCTTGATGCCGGTGGCGAGCCGCCGCGCGCCGTACTGGCAAGCAAGGTGGCCACGCCGGTAGCTCCGGTACTCGAAGGGGCTACCTCTGCGCCGCCTGTGCCCCGCTGGCGGCGGATTGCTGCGCGCGGCTTGGTTATCCTACCGCGCCCGCTGCGGGAGCCAGCGCGCGGCTTTGCCCGCACGCGCCTCGACGGCCTGCGCGGATTGCGCTCCGCTGGTCGCGATTTACGCCTCAGCGCCAGCCTGGTGTGGCACGGCACCACCACACCGGTCGCCATGCCGACCTTGGTGCCTGAGCCGGCGCCGGTGACTAAGCTGGTCAAGCCCGATATCCTGTTCGGTCCCGGCGATGTCTATGTCTCGCTCGGGCTGGATTGGGATCAGAAAAACCTGTCTTACCTGTATGAACTAAAACAACGGCTTGGGTTGAGGGTGCTCCTGATGTGTTACGACATCATCCCGATTCGTCTGCCACACTTGTGCGTAGCCGATGTCGCCGTCAAGTTTTCTCACTACTTCCTGGATGTCGCTCGTTGCGCTGACCGGATCGTCTGCATCTCGGATTACTCTCGGACCGACCTGCGCAAGTTTCTTGAGGCGTCATCGGTGGCGGTGCCGGAACTCGGTGTTGTGCAACTCGGCTGCGAAATTGCCAGCGCTGGCGATGCACCGGTTTCCGACGATGTTGTCGAAGTACTGGGACAGCGGTTTATCCTGTTCGTCTCGACCATCGAGCGGCGCAAGAACCATGAAACCCTGTATAGGGCCTACACTCGCCTGGTCGATGCCGGTATTGCGGACCTGCCGCTGCTGGTGTTCGTCGGGATGGCGGGTTGGGGAATGAACGAGCTGATGACGGATCTGACGCTCGATCCTCGTATCCGCCCTTATTTGCGTATCCTGAACCATGTAACCGACGGTGAGTTGGCGCGCCTTTACGAGCAAGCCTATTTTACTGCCTATCCATCCTTGTACGAGGGTTGGGGGCTGCCCGTCGCTGAGAGTCTCGCTTACGGCAAGTTTTGTCTGGCCTCGTCGGCCGCTTCGATTCCTGAAGTTGGCGGCGACCTGATTGAGTATATCGATCCCTGGGATGTGCCGCGCTGGGCTGAACGCCTGCGTTGGTATATCGAACATCCACAGTCAGTGGCTGAGCGCGAGACAGCGATTCGCAGCAACTATAACCCAGTCAGCTGGAAAGACACCGGCCAGGCGCTGGTTGACGCCGCCTACGCGCTGAGGTCGGCCACTTCCACAACAGTCTGAACCGCGCGAGCGTTTTAAATGGGAATTTATATTTTGTTCAACAGTAATAGTGGCTCCTCTGCAACAGGTAGCTCAGCATGATTTCGAAGCACGCCATCGCCGTTGTCATCCCCAGTTATCGGGTGACCAGACACATCCTCGGCGTGATAGCCAGCATGGGTCCGGAAGTGAGCCGCATCTATGTTGTCGACGACAAATGCCCGGACGGCTCGGGCGCTTTGGTGAGGAGTAGTTGCACCGATTCTCGCGTGCGCGTCATCGAGCACGCCGAAAATCAGGGTGTGGGCGGCGCTGTGATGACCGGCTACCAAGCGGCGATCGAAGAAGGCATGGATGTCATCGTCAAGGTCGACGGAGATGGCCAGATGGATCCGGGGCTGATTCCGTTGTTCGTGGCCCCTATCCTGAACGGCGAGGCAGACTATGCCAAGGGAAACCGCTTCTTCGACCTCGAGCAGATCGGGGCAATGCCGCCGATGCGATTGTTCGGTAATGCCGTATTGTCGTTGATGACCAAGCTCTCATCCGGCTATTGGGACCTGTTCGATCCGACCAATGGCTATACGGCTATCCATGTGGACGCGGCACGTCACCTGCCGTTCAAGAAAATCAGCCGCCGCTATTTCTTCGAGACCGATATGCTGTTTCGACTCAACATCCTGCAGGCGGTCGTGGCAGACGTGCCGATGGATGCCAGCTATGGCGATGAAGTGAGCAACCTCAAAATTTCGAAAATTGTCACCGAGTTCCTGGCCAAGCACGTGCGTAATTTCGGCAAGCGCATTTTTTACAACTACTACCTGCGCAACATGTCGCTGGCATCGATTGAGTTGCCGCTTGGTGTGATTCTGTTCATCAGTGGCTCTATTTACGGCGCCATCCATTGGGTCGAATCTTCGCGTGCTGGTGTTGAAACGCCAGCCGGAACCGTCATGCTGGCGGCGCTGCCGATGCTGATGGGACTACAGCTGATTCTCGCCTTTCTCTCGAACGACATCGCTTCGGTGCCGAAACGCCCCTTGCACAAGAAGATCGCCATGCGTCGCATGTCATGATACGGCGCATTAATCTTGACCCTCGAATGCTCACCTATCTGGCAGGAGGCTTGCTAAGCGCATTCGTCGACATCGGCATCATGCAATTGCTGATCCTTGGCGGGATTGACGTCTACGTGGCGACTTCGCTTGGTTTTTGCGGCGGGTTGTTGGTCAACTATGCATTCCATGCAAAAGTGACCTTCAAGAGCACCACTGGTCTTCAGTCATTCAGCCGCTATCTGTGTGTCGTTGCATTGAATTACCTGCTTACATTGGGATGTGTGGCCTTGTCCCACTCGCAGCTGGACAGCGCTCTCGTGGGTAAGGTGTTGTCGTTGCCTGCGATTGCAGTCATTGGCTTCCTGTTAAGTAGGCATTGGATCTACCGCTGATCCATATGTCACTGGTTGCCTCGAGGTCAATGGTAATAGCGTCGTAAGGTCATGCGTGCCTGACAGTCCGCGGGAGAACGCAGAATCCCGAGCAATTGATGCATATTGTCGTGCCAAGTCATCCAGCGGAGCAGTGACGCCGACGACAGTTTGCTACTGGCGCTGCGTGCGGACCAGTTGTAGCGCGGGCGCGAGCGAAATATTATCAAGGCCGCTGAAATAATCGATGGTGTCGCCACCTACCTCCAGAAATACTGGAAGGTCACGCGCGAGCACTGAACGACCAAAGCGAGCGGCCCGATCGGTGGCAGTCCGAAACCTCAGCGCCGCTGGCACCTACCGTCAGATGCAAACCCTCTCGCCGGCCTTGGTGAAGGCGAGCGCCAGAGGCGTGAATTGCAGGCCGGCCTGCTGCCATCCGGCACATATGCCCCATGGCAGCGCGCTTTCTTCGAGCACGGCGCTCATGCAGAGCAGCGCACCAAGGAGAAACGGGAAGGGCAAGCGTTACGTACAGGGGACGGTATGGAATTATCTTGATGCAATTAACCTGTCGATATCATAAAGCAGGTGCGGGCGAGCAGGCTCCGTCCGTCAGTTCCGCAGTCATTCGCTTGCTCAAGGACTGGACATCTGCCGCGGCAGCCTCGACGCGCATGCCCGCCACACCGCGGGCACGCCATCTCGGGGGCACTTCGGACGGGGGGGCGTCATCCAGCGCTAGTAGCACGTCGCCAGGACCAACATCGGTCACCGCATCTTCCATCAGCAGATCCGGGCGTCCGATCAGGCCCAGCGTGAAGCGTCGCGCGTACCGGTGTCCTGTGCCGTCGTGGCGCACCGGTTCGATGCGCCACCCCGCTGGGGGGCGTGCGATCAGGGACTGGAGCAGGGCGCGTTCGGCGGGCGCCTCTGTGCCGTCGAGCGCCGTGACGTCAATCAGCAACTGGCGTGCGCCAGTACGCGCCCGATTGGTAGCAACCGCCGCCGCCGCCTGCAGCAGATCCGGATCTGCAACCTTGGCATCAATGGCGGCAATCGACGCGATCAGCGCTTGTTCGGCAGCCGGTGCGCTGTCGCGCATGCACGCTTCGATGGCATCCCGGTACAGCGCGGCGCAGTGTTCGCGCGAATGGGTCGCTTGCATGTATGCGGCGCCGGCACCGGAGAGGCGGGCGCGCAGCCCGGGATCGCCGTGCAGCTGTTCCAGTGCACCGCGCAGCGCATCCTGGGTGAATGCGTCATCCAGTCGCACGCAGACATGCTCGGGCACTTCCGCTGCCGCGCCGTGGGCATTGACGATGGCAGGCACACCGTACGAGAGGCAGTCGAGTACGGCGCCCGACGTTTCGCCACGGGAATGGGTGCGTAACTGAACGGCCATGTCGGCAGCCACCAGATAGTCCTGGTACTGCGTCGTGCTGGCATAGCCGGTGACGTGGATGCGTGGGTGGCCAGCGATCAGGTCACGCAGCGCGATGCCGAAGCGGCCGGGTGCGATCTCGCCGACGAATACCAGATGGCAGCGCGGATCGTGGGCGAGGGTGCTGTCGATCCAGGCCTTCACCAGTCTGTCATTGCATTTCGGCGTCGACAGAATGCCGAACGAGCAGGTGATGACGTCGTCGGCAGCAAAGCCGAGTTGTGCGCGCACCTGCGCCCGGTCGGCCGTGTCCGTATGAGGCGGCAGACGCACCAGTGGCAGCACGCGCCAGCTCGCCGCGTAATCCGGTCCATACCAGTGCCTGGCCAGGTCGACCGCATGGTGCGAATGCACGATCACACCAGTGGCGCGGTCGAGCACCTGCTTGTTGCATGGATAGGCCATGACGGAAGCCGCGCGTTCCCCTTGCTTTTCTTCTGCCAGCGCGCCATAACCATGCGCCAGGTAGAGCGAACGGCAATAATGATTGGGCAAGTGGTGGTCGGCTTCAGCATGGCTGATCACGCCGCTCAGGTAGAAGTCGTGCAGCACGACCATGCCGGGATGGCGTTCCAGCAAGCCGAACATGTGGGCGTGGAATGCCGAATTGCCAAACTGGTAGACGATGCGGTCGAATGTATGCGCATTGGCATCGAACCAGGCGCTGTCGTGCTGCGGGAAGCTTTGCAGCGCCGGATCGTCGACGCTGTCCTGTGCCAGGATCAGTTCAACGTCGTAGTGCTGCGACAAGGCCGGCAACAAATCAGCACTGTAGCCGGCAATGCCCGAGCGGACCGGCGGCAATGGCGAGACATAGGCCAGGCGTGGCTTGCGCCCTGAAGGGACGTGCGTGAACGCGACGGTCGTGCGCTTTGCCGCGCTGCGACGCCCATGCGTTTCCTCGAACGCCTCGATCGCGCGCTGCGCGCAAACGTCCCACGAGAAGCGGCTGGCCTGCGCCAGGCCCTGTTCCCGCAGCGCTGCACCATGTGCCGGATCGAGCAGCACGTGCGCCATGCTGGCGCTGATGGCATCGACGCTGGTGGGATCGAACATCGCATCGGCACGGCCGATCACTTCCGGGATGCTGCTGTTGTTCGAGCCGATCACGGGCGCGCCGCAGGCCATGGCCTCCAGCGCCGGCAGGCCGAAGCCCTCGTGCAGCGAAGGGAACACGAACAGCGCGGTGCAGTTGTACAGCGAGATCAGGTCGTCGTCGGACACGTAGCCGGTCAGTACCAGATCGTCCTTTGCGAGTCCGGACTTTGCCGCGAGCCGCTCGAGGCGGAAGCGATCGGGGTCCCGGATGCTGCAGACCACGGCCAGTTGGTATTGGCGGCGCAGCTGGGGCGGCAGCTTTGCGTAGGCTTCGATGAGGCCTTCGATATTCTTGCGGTAGTCGATGCCGCCCGTGTACATGATGAAGTCGCGCTTTACCCCATGGCGGGCCAGAAGGTCAGCGCGTTCATTGGGCGCCAGCACGCGCGGACGGAAGATCGGGTCGACTGCCGATGAGATATTGACGACGCGCTCGGGCGGCAGCTGCAGCAGGTCGATGCCTTCCTGGCGTGCCGAGCCTGAAATGGCGAGCAGCAGGTCGGCCCTCTTCATGCTCTCCAGCTTGCGGTAATACCATGCCGCCATGTTCGGGTCGCCCAGATAGCGCTCCTTGCGCATCAGCGGTATCAGGTCGTACAAGGTGACGGCGGTGTCGAAGCTGTTACCCGTAGCAGGCACCGACGCGATGACGTTGTCGCCCAGCCCTTCGAACAGGCTTGCGATATGCACCACGTCCGGGCGCAGGCCCGCCAGGTAGTGTGCGCGAATGCGTTCGGCGGCGTGCACGCGCCATGCGTTGCGCGCATCGACTTCGCCTGCCGGCACGGGTGTCACGAAGGTGTGGATGTGCGACGCCGGCACCAGGCCGTCAAAGGCTTGCCTGATGCTGGCAACGCTGTCGGGATAATCTTCGTTGAGGACAAGACGAAGTTCGTGTCCGGCGCTGTTACGCGCCATCGCCAGCGCCAGCGCCATCGAATAGCGGCCAATACCGCGATGCATGCTGGACGCCTGGCATGCCTGCAGGTCGAGGATGATGCGCATGGGGCCTTACGGGGTTGGTTCGTGGTCAAGCGCGCGGCGCAGGTCGGCCAGCACCTGGCGCGCGCTGTCGGTCAGCTCGGCTTCGTCGGAGAGCAGGATCGGCAGGCTTTGCCAGTCCGCGCGGCGCGACAGCGCAACGGCGCCGCGCACGCGTCCGGCCAGGCCCGGGAAGCGGTAAATCTGGCGGCGCAGAAAGTCGTCGAGGCGCGGGCGCGCCACGACGAAGGTGAT
>Ga0265780_10004011_pt1 | contig 19145 bp, 16 predicted proteins | sample P1T30metagenome_FD_192432 | JGI IMG/M metagenome (GOLD analysis project Ga0265780, IMG submission 192432) | Plant litter microbial communities from East Loma Ridge, Irvine, California - P1 T30 | ecosystem: Environmental > Terrestrial > Plant litter > Unclassified | place: USA: California...
GGCGACGGCGCCGAACATTACCATGGCGGCGCCGCCCAGCACCGGTTCCGGCACCGCCTGGATCACGCCGGCGACCGCGGGAAACAGGCCCAGGATCACCAGAAACAGGGCGATCCACATGCCGACATGGCGGCTGGCGATGCCGGTCAGCTGGATCACGCCGTTGTTCTGGGCGAAGATCGAACTGGGGAAGGTGTTGAAGATGCCGGCCAGCAGGGAGTTGGCGCCGTTGACCAGCACGCCACCCTTGATGCGCTGCATCCACAGCGGCCCCTCGACCGGCTGGCGCGAGACCTTGCTGGTGGCCGTCACGTCGCCGATCGCCTCCAGCGAGGTGACCAGGTAGATCACGATCATCGGGATGAACAGCGACCACGAGAAGCCCAGGCCGAAATGCAGGGGCGTGGGCACCTGGAACAGCGGCGCCTCGTGCATGCCGCTGAAGTCCAGGCGGCCCATCCAGCCCGCCAGCGCATAGCCGACGGCCAGCGCGATGACGATGGCGGCGCTGCGCATCCACACCACCGGCACCCGGTTCAGGATCACGATGATGGCCAGCACCATGCCGGAGAGCAGCAGGTTCTCGCCGTTGGCGAAGCTGCCATTGGCCATGGCAGCGTAGCCGCCGCCCATGCTGATCAGGCCGACCTTGATCAGGGTGAGGCCGATCATCAGCACCACGATGCCGGTGACCAGCGGCGTGATCAGGCGCTTGACGAAGGGCAGCACGCGCGAGACGCCCATCTCGATGAAGGAGCCGGCCACCACGACGCCGAAGATCGCGGCCATCACCGCCTCCACCGGCATGCCCTGCTTGACCATCAGTGCGCCGCCGGCGATCAGCGGGCCGACGAAGTTGAAACTGGTGCCCTGCACGATCAGCAGGCCCGCACCGAACGGGCCGAAGCGGCGGCATTGCACGAAGGTGGCGATGCCGGAGACGACCAGCGACATCGAGACGATCAGGTTGGTGTCGCGGCTCGATACGCCCAGCGCCTGGCAGATCAAGAGGCCCGGCGTGACGATGGGCACGATGATGGCCAGCAGGTGCTGCAGGGCGGCCAGCATGCCAAGCAGCGGGGGCGGACGGTCGTCGAGTCCGAGGATCAGTTCCGAGTGAGTCTGCTGGGAGTGCGATGTCGACATGGGATGCGGCCGGGCAAAGACGCGATTCTACAGGCAGACGGGCCGCGGCAGGCGGCCGGCGTGTAGAATGCCGCCTTTCACGGGGAGGGGCAGTACATGGAGGAGTTCACGGCGGAGCTGACGATATCGAGGATCCTGCACGCTGGGTATGTCTTCGAATGCGGGGGCAGCCGTATCGCCTTCGATACCATCTTCGAGAACCCCTTCAGCCGCAACTGCCACGCCTTTCCGGACGTGCGCTTCGACCTGGATGCCATCCGGCGCCAGCGTTTCGACGCCGTCTTCATCTCGCACTTCCACGACGACCACTGCTCGCTCGAGAGCCTGGACCTGCTGGACCGCGTCACGCCAATCTACCTGTATTGCCAGTTCGAAGCGCTGTTCGACATGCTGCGCCAGCTGGGATTCACGAACGTCCACGCGCTGGCGCTGGACCGGGCGGTCGAAGTGGGACCCTTGACGGTCATCCCGCGCGAGGCGATGGATATCGACGTCGATTCGATGTTCCAGGTGCGCGCGGCCGGCATGAACGTGCTGAACGTGGTCGACTCGTGGATCGACGACGATACGCTGGCCAAGCTGGTCGCGCAGGGACCGTGGGACATGGTGCTGTGGCCGTTCCAGACGATGCGCGAGCTCGAGGTGCTGGCGCCGTCGCGCCACGCCGCGGCGCCGCCCGGCCTGCCGGAAGAATGGATCGCCCAGCTGCAGGCGCTGGCGCCGCGCTACATCGTGCCGAGCTCCTGCCAGTTCGTGCAGGAGCCGTGGTCCTGGTATAACCGCGCCTTCTTCCCGATCTCGTACGCGCGCTTCGGGCAAGAGGTGGGGGCGGCCCTGCCGGCCTCCCGGGTCGTGCGGCTCGACCCGTCCGTCTCGCGCCGGCTCGACGCCGGCGGCCTGCATCCGGCGCCGCCATTGCCCTGGGTGATCCCGGTCGGCGCGCAGGACGTCGACTACGTCTACGAAGGCAATGCGGCGCCGCCGTCGACTGGCGAGATCTCCCGCCATTTCGCGCCGCTGACGCCGCAGGAACAGGCGCGCGTGACGGAGTACTGCCTGCGCGGGCTGGCCGAACGCTACGGCGCGACCGAGGCGGGCTCGGACTACTTCGAGCGGCCATGCATCTGGCGCCTGTCGGTGTTCGACCACACGGGCGAGGCGCGCGACTATCGCTACCGCCTCGATGGCGAGCGCGCAGTCCTGCTGGACCCTGATGCCGATGCCGGCCCGCTCGGCTGGACCACCGAGGTGCCGGCCGCCAAGCTGCATGCGGCGCTGGCGCTCGGAGAATCGCTGACCTCGATGTACGTGCGCATCAACGGCGGCGTCTTCGATGCCGGGACCGAGCGCGCGCTGCAGGATGCCGAGCTGGTCGACGACCCCTTGATCCGCTGCCTGTTTGGCGACACCTTCGGCGCCTACCAGGCGGCCCAGCTGCGCCGCCTGCTCGCGCGCGCCTACTGATCGCCGGAATCGCCGTTGACCGCGCTGGACGCGACCCGCGCCAGCGTCTGGCCGTGGGGATTGGTCACGCTGCGCGTCACCAGGATGTCCACCGGCGTCGCCCCCGCGCCGTAATAGGCGTGGTTGCGGCCGTCATCGACCAAGAGCACGGTTCCATCCAGGTTCAGGCCGCCGTACAGGCCCTTCGAGCGCGTGTACACCACCATGTCGGCATTGAGCGGCGCACCGGTGCCGGCGCCGACGGGCCCGGCGGCGACGCTCACGTCGGCGCCCAGCTTGAACGTGGTCGACAGCAGTGAGTTGAGGCCCTTCTCGGTCATCACCAGGGCCACCATCTCGGACGCCTGGGCGCCGGCCTGCAGCCCGATGGAGCCGGCCGCGATGCGGTAGAAGGCCGGCCCGGCCCAGGCATCGCCCTTGCGCGCGATCAGGACCGCCGAGCCGCCCGAGCCGCCCACGATGAAGCCGGCCTGCACGATCTCGGGACTGATCAGCACCGCCTTGGCGTTGCCGACGTGCTCGCGGAACCAGCCCATGTCGGGATCGCGCACGAAGTTGTCCAGGGTGGCCTGGGCGGCGTCGACCCGGGCCTGGGTCTCGTCGCGGGTGGGCTGGCCGGCGCAGGCGGCCAGCCCCAGCGCGACGCCGAGGATGGTTGGCATCAGCAAGCGTCTCGTGTTGCCTGGTTGTGCCTTCATGGTGACCTCATAGGGAAGTGGATGGGGGCAGTTGGATGCAGAGCCGCTGCGGGCTGTCACAGCCTAACGCCGCCCTTGACGCCGGCGCTATTGGACTTTCGTCCAACCCGTCCATTCCTTGGGACCATGGTCCAATGCCGCCGCACGGGCGGTGCGGCTACCATCGATGGACGGTCGGCGCGCTGGTGGCCGGGCCTTGGGTGGGGAGACGAATATGGACTTGCTGCACGAACTGGTGGCGCTGGCCCTGCACGCGAGCCTGCTGCTGCTGGCGCTGAGCATCGGCCTGGACATCGCCAGGGGCGACGGCCTGTACGTGCTGCGCCGTCCGCGCCTGCTGCTGCGTGCCCTGCTGGCGCTGGTGGTCGTGGTGCCGCTGGTCGCGGCGCTGCTGGTAGCGCTGCTGCCGCTGAAGGAATCGGTCGAGATCGCGATCGTGCTGATGGCGGTGTCGCCACTGCCGCCGGTCGCGCTGCCCAGGGAAATCCGGTCTGGCGGGCGCAAGCGCTACGCCTATGGCCTGCTGGTGGCGATCGGCGTGCTGTCGATCGTGACGGTGCCGGCGGCGGTGGCGATCCTGGCATGGCTGTTCAACGCCCATGCCGCGGTGGCGCCGCTGGCGGTGGCGCAGCTGGTGTTCGTCTCGCTGTTCGTGCCGCTGGGGCTGGGCCTGGGCCTGCGCGCATTGGCGCCCGGCCCGGCCGCGCGCGCCGCGCCCGTGGTCAGCAATGTCGCTGTCGGCTTGCTGGCGCTGGCCTGCCTGCCGGTGCTGGTGACCGCGGCGCCCGAGCTGGCGCGCCTGGTCGGCGACGGCACGGTGCTGGGGATCCTGGCCGTGGTGCTTGCGGGGCTGGTGGCCGGCCACCTGCTGGGCGGTCCCGAACCGCACGACCGGGTCGCGCTGGCGCTGTCGAGTGCGACGCGCCATCCCGGCATCGCGATGCTGGTTGCCAGCGCCAATTCGATGGGCGAGGAGGTGCGGGCGACGGTCCTGCTATTCGTCATCGTCGGCCTGCTGGCGGCCATTCCCTACCAGCTTTGGCTGCGGCGCCACGCGCTGGTGCCGCAGTGAGGAGACGCCAATGACACCGGTGCTGCCATCCTGGACCGACGGTCCCGCGCGCGACGAGATCATCGCCTTCGTGCGGCGGGTGACGGACGAAGAGTCGAGCGCCCATGTGCCGCCGTCCGGCCGGATCGCCGTGTTCGACAACGACGGTACGTTGTGGTGCGAGAAGCCCGGCCCGATCCAGGCCGAGTTCCTGTTCCGCCAGCTCGCGCGCATGGCCGAGCGAGAGCCAAAGCTGGCCGAGCGTCAGCCCTGGAAGGCGGTGAGGGCGCGCGACTATGCGTGGCTGGGCGCCGCCATCGAGCAGCACTACCGGGGCGACGACACCGCCCTGCACGCCATGGTCGACGGCCTGCTGCAGTGCTATGTGGGCCTCAGCACCGACGACTTCGCGCGCGCGGCCGCCGACTTCCTGCGCGCCGGGCGTCACCCGCAACTGGGCCGGCCCTATCTGGAATGCACTTATGCGCCGATGACCGAGCTGCTTCATTACCTGGCCGGGCACGGTTTCACCAACTGCATCGCCAGCGGCGGCACGCGCGACTTCATGCGCACCGTGACCGAGGAGGTGTACGGGATCCCGCCCGAGAACGTCGTCGGCAGCTCGGTCGCGCTCGAGTACCGCGAGGACGTGGGGGACATCGTCCATACCGCCGCGGTCGAAGTGTTCGACGACGGGCCGATGAAGCCGGTGCGCATCTGGAGCCGGCTGGGACGGCGGCCGATCTTCGCCGCCGGGAACGCCAACGGCGACATCCAGATGCTCGATTACTGCGCGCGCGGACCCGGCGCTTCGATGTGCCTGCTGATCCACCACGACGACGCCGAGCGCGAATATGCCTATACCGGCGGCGCCGAGGAAGCCCTGCTGCGGGCGGCCCGCGATGGCTGGATCGTGGCCGGCATGGCCGGCGCCTGGCGCACCGTGTTCGCGCCGCCCGCGGGGGTGCTGCAATGAGGCCCGGCGCGATGCTTGCGCTGGCGGTGGTGCTGGCAGCGGGTGTGTCGTGCGCGGCGCAGGGGCCGACGGCGCAGGAAGATCCGCAGGCGAGTCAGCAGGATAGCCCGCAGGTGGCCCAGGACGATGCCGCGCCACCGGAAGCCGCGCCCTGGCCGCGCCAGGTGCGCGCTGGCGCCACCACCCTGACCATGTACCAGCCCCAGCTCGACGCCTGGGACGGCGCGCGGCTGCAGGCGCGCGCCGCCGTCGGGGCTAGCGGCGGCGATCCGCCGCGCACCCGCTATGGCGTCGTCACACTCGAGGCCGGGACCCTGGTCGACAAGGGCACCCGCAGCGTGACCCTGGCCCAGGCGCGCATCGTGCAGTCCGAGTTTCCTTCCGCGTCCGCGGCCGAGAAGGGCGCCTGGGAGGCGGCGATCCGCGCCGAGCTCGCAGGCCGTTCGCGCACCATCGAACTCGACCGCCTGGAGGCGGACTTGCAGGCGCTCGGCGCCGGGCGCGCGGGCGCGCAGCAAGCGCTGCGCAATACGCCGCCGCGCTTCGTCTTTTCCAGCGTGCCGGCGCTCCTGGTGAGCATCGACGGCGCGCCGGTCTACCGCGGCCTGGCCGGGCTGCCGCTCGAGCGCGTGATCAATACCCGGCCGCTGCTGCTGCGCGATGCGCGCGGCGTGCACTACCTGAAGATCTTCGATGGCTGGATGAGCGCGCCGGCGCTGGACGGCCGATGGAGCGTGCTGGCCGCGCCCGGCGCCGACCTCGAGCGGGCCTGGCGCCAGGTGTCGGACGCGCACCTGGCCGATCCGCTGACCGGCCAGGCGGGGCCGGACGATCCGGCGCCGCGCCTGGCCGCCGGCGCCCCGGCGATTCATGTCGCCACCACGCCGACCGAGCTGGTGGTGACCGACGGCGCCCCGCGCTACGTCCCGATCGCCGGCACCCGCCTGCTGTATGTCGACAACACCACCGGCAATATGTTCAAGTCGACAAGCGACAACCGCAGCTATGTGCTGGCCTCGGGCCGCTGGTTCCGCGCCGCCGACGAGGGCGGCCCCTGGGAGTACGTGGCGCCGTCCGCGCTGCCGCCCGATTTCGCCGCGATTCCGGACGATAGCGCCAAGGAGAACGTCAAGTCTTCGGTGGCCGGCACGGCCCAGGCGCGCGAGGCGGCGATCGCCGCCGCCATTCCGCAGACGGCGACCGTGCAGGTCGCGCAGACCACCTTGCCGGCGCCGGTGTTCGACGGCGCTCCCCAGTTCAGGCCGATCGCCGGCACCTCGCTGCGCTACATCGTCAACACCGCCACCACGATCATCGAGGCCGGGCCGGCCAGCTACTACGCGGTGCAGGACGGCGTCTGGTTCAGCGCCAGCGCGCCCGCCGGCCCGTACCGGGTGGCGACCAGCGTGCCGACCGAGATCTATGCGATCCCGCCCGAGTCGCCGCTGTACTTCGTGACGGCGGTGCGGATCTACGGCGTCGAGGACGGCAGCGTGACGGTCGGCTACACCCCGGCCTACCAGGGCACCCTGGTCGATCCCGGCAGCGGGGTCGTGGTCTACGGCACCGGCTATGCCTACCAGCCCTGGATGGGCAGCTACTGGTATGGCACGCCCGTCACCTACGGCTATGGCGCGTCGGTGGCCTACACGCCCTGGACCGGCTGGGCGGTGGCGTTCGGCCTGGGCTGGGCCTGGGGCGCGGCCACCTCGTCCTGCGGCTGGGGCTGGGGGGCTTATCCCTACTGGGGCGCCTGGGCCGCTCCGGCCTGGGGCGCCGGCTATGGCGCGCGCGGGGGCGCCGTCGCCTGGGGTGCGCGTGGCTGGGCCGGCTATACGGGAAATATCTATTCGCAGTGGGGCAATCGCGCCAGCGTGGGCCGCGCCGCGGGCGGCTTCGATGCCTGGAGCGGCAATGCCTGGGCCAGCCGGGTCGGCTCTTCGTACAACTCGCGCACCGGCGTCGCGTCCGCCGGCCAGCGCAGCGCGGTGCGCAATGTGTACACCGGCCAGTTCGCGGCCGGTGCGCGCGGCGTGATCGCCGATCCGGTCAGCGGCAGGGCGGTGCAGGGCGGAAGCGGCGTGGTCGTCGACCGCGCCAGCGGCCAGGCCGAACGGGTGGCTGGCGCGCGCGGCGCCGGGGGCGGCGCGGTGGCGCGGGCCGGCGACGACGTATATGCCGGGCGCGATGGGCAGGTGTACCGCAATACCGGCGCCGGCTGGGAGCGGCATGGCGCCCAGGGCTGGAGCGCCGCCGGCGGCCAGGGCGCCGCGACGATGCGCCAGCGGCTCGAAGGCGATCGCGGCGCACGCCAGCTTGGCGAGATGCGCACCCATAACTTCGACCGCTCGGCGATGAACCTGCAGCGCAATTTCGGCGGCCATCGCGGCGGCTTCCGGCGGCGCTAGCCGATTTCCAGGCGAATGGGGAGGACACCATGAACAAGCCGATCAACCCCGAGCTGGCGCGCGGCCAGCCGGTCGCGGTGAACATCGACAATTTCACGCGCGCCGAGAGCGATATGTATTTCGCCTCGACGATCAAGCTGGCCGGCGGCATCGGCAGGTTCGACCACCGGCGCGAGCTGATGCCGATCGATGGCCAGGCGGTGGTGCGGGCCAACCGCGACACCCTGTATTCGGCCGCCGTGCTCGATCTCGACGCCGGTCCGGCCACGATCACGCTGCCGGATGCCGGCGCGCGCTTCATGTCGCTGATGGCGCTGGACGAGGATCAGTATGCATTCGGCGTCTGGTACGGCGGGACGGTCACCTTCAGCCGCGACCGGGTCGGCACGCGCTACATGATGGTGGTGGTGCGCACCCTTGTCGATTCTACCGCGCCGGGCGACTTCGAGCGCGCGCATGCGTTGCAGGACCGGATCGCGATCGAGCAGGCGCGGGCCGGGCGCTTCGACATCCCGGACTGGGACGCGCCCAGCCAGGGCCGGGTGCGCGACGCCCTGGTCGCGCTGGCCGCCTGCCTGCCTGATTCCCACCGCACCTTCGGCACCCGCGAGCAGGTCGATCCGGTGCGCCACCTGGTCGGCGCCGCGGTCGGCTGGGGCGGCAATCCCGAGCGGCACGCGATCTACCTCGGCGTAACGCCGGCACGCAACGACGGTCGCACCGTGCACCGGCTGCGCCTGGGCGAGGTGCCGGTGGACGGCTTCTGGTCGATCAGCGTCTACAACGCGCGCGGCTACTTCGAGCCGAATGCGCGCGATGCCTGCACGGTAAACGGCTGCACGGCGCGGCGCGACCTGGACGGCACGGTGCTGGTGCAGTTCGGCGGCTGCGGCAACGACCATGAGAATGCCAGCGCCGTCAACTGCCTGCCAGTGATGCCGGGCTGGAACTACACGGTGCGCCTGTATCGGCCACGGCCAGAGCTGGTGTCCGGAGAATGGACCTTCCCGCCGGCCGAACCGGTGGACTGAGGGAGAGAGGACATGGATACCGTCTCCGCGCCGCGCAGCGGCAATCCCTTCGAGGACCCGGCGGTCGAGCTGTCGGCGCGCCGCACCGGCATGTCGTTCCAGCGCACCCGCATGAGCGCCGACCGCACCCTGATGTCGGTGATCCGCACCTCGCTGTCGCTGATCAGCTTTGGCTTCACGATCTTCCAGCTGTTCCTCAAGCTGGCGCAGGCCAAGGTGCTCGTGGAGGGCGGGGGCGTGGCGCGCGGCTTCGGGGTGTCGCTGGTGCTGCTCGGGATCGCGATGCTGGTGTGCGGCATCGGCTTTCACGTGGCGTTCATGCGCGGCCTGCGCAAGGAGCGCAGCGAGATGGCGGCCGAGGGCCTGATCCATGCCCAGAGCGCCTTTCCGGTGTCGCTGACCCTGCTGGTGGCGCTGGCCATGCTGTTGATCGGGCTGTTCGCGATCGGGGACATGGTGATCGGCTTCGGACCGGTCGCCTGATTTTTCATCTTTCAACACGAGGGAGAGCACGATGGCACAAACATCGACATCCTCCGGCGCCAGGCCGAACATCCTGGTGATCTGGGGCGACGATATCGGCATTACCAACCTGAGTTGTTATTCGGACGGCCTGATGGGCTACCGGACGCCGAACATCGACCGCATCGCCAACGAGGGCATGCGCTTCACCGACTGCTACGGCGAGCAATCCTGCACCGCGGGACGCTCGTCCTTCATCACCGGCCAGAGCGTGTTTCGCACCGGCTTGTCGAAGGTGGGCATACCAGGCGCGCCGATCGGCCTGCGCGCCGAGGACCCGAGCATCGCCGACCTGCTCAAGCCGCTCGGCTATGCGACCGCCCAGTTCGGCAAGAACCACCTGGGAGACCGCAACGAATTCTTGCCCACGGTGCATGGATTCGACGAGTTCTTCGGCAATCTCTACCACCTCAACGCCGAGGAGGACCCGGAATCGCCCAACTATCCTAAAGTCGAGGACTTTCCCGAGTACCGTGCGCGCTTCGGCCCGCGCGGCGTGTTGCGCTCCTGGGCCTCGGACCAGGACGACGACACCACCTTGCCGCGCTGGGGCAGGGTGGGACGCCAGCGCATCGAGGATACCGGCCCGCTCACGGCCAAGCGCATGGAGACCTGCGACGACGAGTTCGTGGACGCTGCCGAGGATTTCATCACGCGCAAGCACGGCGAGGGCCAGCCCTTCTTCTGCTGGGTCAACACTACCCATATGCACCTGTTCACCCACACCAAGCCGGAAAGCGTCGGCCAGGCCGGGCGCTGGCAGTCGCCCTATCACGACACCATGATCGACCACGACCGCCACGTGGGCCGGCTGCTCGACCTGCTGGACCGGCTGGGCATCGCCGACGACACCTTCGTCATGTACGGCACGGACAACGGGCCGCACATGAATACCTGGCCCGACGGCGCCATGACGCCGTTTCGCAGCGAGAAGAACACCAACTGGGAAGGCGCGTTCCGGGTGCCGATGGCGGTGCGCTGGCCAGGCCGCATCCCGGCCGGGGTCGTGTCCAACGAAATCGTGCAGCACCATGACTGGCTGCCGACCTTCCTGGCCATGGCCGGCGAGCCGGACATCGTCAACAAGTGCAAGGCCGGTCACCAGGCCGGCGACAAGCGCTTCTGCGTGCATCTGGACGGGTACAACCTGCTGCCCTATCTCAGCGGCGACGAGGCGAAGTCGCCGCGCAAGGGCTTCATCTACTTCTCGGACGACGGCGACCTGGTGGCGCTGCGCTTCGACCACTGGAAGCTGGTGTTCATGGAGCAGCGCGTGGCCGGAACCTTGCAGGTGTGGGTGGATCCTTTCATCCCGCTACGCATCCCCAAGCTGTACAACCTGCGCACCGACCCCTTCGAGCGGGCCGACATCACGTCGAACAGCTACTGGGATTGGTACGCCCACAACGGCTACCTGGCCCTGGCGGGGCAGGCCATCGTGACCGATTTCCTGGAAACGTTCAAGGATTTCCCGCCGCGCCAGAAGGCGGCCAGCTTCACGATCGACCAGGCGCTCGAGAAGATGCACGATGCGGCCGGCGGCGCCTATCACTGAAGGAGGTAGCATATGCAGGAAACAGTCATCCTGGCGGCGGCCGGCATCGACCGCCGCGCCGCCTGGCTGGCCGCGGCGCCGGCCCCGGGCCCGGCGCCGCGGCCGGGCCTGGCCTGGATCCCCGGCGGACAGTTCCGGATGGGGTCCGACCGCCACTATCCCGAGGAGGCGCCGCCGCACCCGGTGCGGGTGTCCGGCTTCTGGATGGCCGCGACGGTCGTCACCAATGCCGACTTCGCGCGCTTCGTCGACGCCACCGGCTATGTGACGCTGGCCGAGCGCGATCCCGATCCGGCCCTGTATCCGGGGGCGATTCCCGGCATGCTGGTGCCGGGCGGGATGGTGTTCTTCAAGCCGCCGGGGCGGGTCGACCTGCGCGACATCGGCAACTGGTGGGCCTATGTGGGTGGCGCCGACTGGAAACATCCGCGCGGGCCAGACAGCTCGCTGGCGGGCCTGGACGACCATCCGGTGGTGCAGGTGGTGCACGAGGATGCGCTGGCCTATGCGCGCTGGGCCGGCCTGGAACTGCCGACCGAGGCCGAATGGGAATTCGCGGCGCGCGGCGGCCTGGACGGCGCCGACTACGTGTGGGGCGCCGACTTCTTGCCCGACGGCGCCCCGATGGCGAATACCTGGCACGGCCAGTTCCCCTGGCAGCGGCTGCCGCCCTCGACCGCGGCGGGCACGATGCCGGTGCGCGCCTTCGCGCCCAACGGCTATGGCCTGTACCAGATGGCGGGCAACGTCTGGGAATGGACGGCGGACTGGTACCGGGCGCGCCATCCGGCGGCCGCGCACAAGGCCTGCTGCGTGCCGCAAAATCCGCGCGGCGGCGCCCTGGACGGCAGTTACCAGGCGGGCCAGCCCGGCGGCGCTCAAAGGATCGCGCGCAAGACCATCAAGGGCGGCTCGCACCTGTGCGCACCGAATTACTGCCGGCGCTACCGGCCGGCGGCGCGCTACCCGCATCCGCTCGACACCGCGACCTGCCACCTCGGCTTTCGCTGCATCCTGAGGACGTGATTACTCAACGGTATAGCCGCGCCCGCGCATGCAGGCATTCCAGGCGCGGTTGTATTCGCCGAGGGCGGACCGCTGCGCGCCGGCGTCGCCGCCCACGGCGGGCCCGGTTTCCTGGGACGGAGGATTGGCCGCGAGCGCGGCCGGATCGACGCCGGTCTCCTTCCTGGCCCAGACCTGGCATTCGCCGTCATCGCGGTCCTGGCGCGCCTGGCCCTGGCCCTGGGATGGATAGGCGACCGGGCGCTGGGCCTGGGCGGCGCTGAAGCAGGCTGCGAGCAGGGCGGCGCAGGACAGCTGGCGGGCCATGGACATGGCAGCCTTCTATTCGTCGGCGCTGGCGCGCGCCGTCCCGCTTCCCCGCATTTCGTCGAGCCGGGTGCGGAAGTTGCCCGCCCAGTAGTCGCTGACCGACTGCAGCTCGGCCCAGGTGATCTGTTCGCCCTGCGGCAGGGTCTTGTCGCCGCGCCGGGTGGCGGTGGCGGCGACGACCCGCCGGCCATCCGGCGCCAGCGCTTCCATCTCGGCGGTCATCTCGACCAGGCGCGGCGAGGTGCCGGCCGCCGCGCGCCCGGCGTTGTACAGCGCCTTGATCGGCAGGAAGTCGCTGGCGCCGGTGGGCGGCTTGACGGTCTGCAGATTGGTGATCGCGATGCGCACGCGCAGCACGTCGGGACCGGCTGCGGTGACGACCTGGTAGGTCGGCGCCAGCGCCCGCTGCAGCGACTGCTGGAAGTCGGCGCTCATGCGCGCGACCGCGTCGGGCGCGGGCGGCGGCTGGCCGGGCGCGGGCGTGGCCAGCACCTGGATCGGATCGAGCAGCAGCTTGGTGTAGCGCGTGTAGTCGACCGAGCGGTCGATGTACAGCTCGACGCCGTCGCGGTCGGGCGCCGGCTTGAGCTGGGAATAGTCGCCGAGGAAACCCGAGCGCTGGGCCTGGGCAGTACCGACATCGCCAGGTTGCGTGGTTTGGCTCGATTGGCAGCCTGCCAGCACCATGACCGCAAGCACTGTGCCGATGGTAGTTTTCATTTGAAGGTTCCCTCAAAAGTCTGATGGCCATCGTCATCTTGGGCGATTCGACGGAACAAGCCTATTGTCCTTTGGTCCTACCGCAAAGCCGATCGACGGCCACGACAGTGCAAAGGACATGAGGACAATGACGGCGAGCACCTGCCTGCGCCTGGCGTTGCTATTGGCGCTCACCCTGATCTCGACCTGGTCCGCGGCATGGGCGCAGCCGGGGCCGCGCATCGGCCTCGTGCTGGGCGGGGGCGGCGCGCGCGGCACCGCCCACGTCGGCGTGCTCGAAGTGCTCGACGCCTTGCGGGTGCCGGTCCATTGCGTGGCCGGCACCAGCATGGGCTCGCTGGTGGCCGGGGCCTGGCTCGGCGGGCTTACGCCGCCGCAGATGCTCGAGCGCATGGGCAAGGTCGACTGGCACGACCTGTTCGACGACGAGACCGCGCGGGGACAGACCAACTACCGCGAGCGGCGCCTGGCGCAAAGCTATTATCCGGGCCTCGAAGCCGGCGCCACCCCGGATGGCCTGCGCATGGCCCGCGGCCTGGTCGGCGGCCAGAAGATCAAGCTGTTCTTCAACACCCTGGTCGGCGCTGACCGCGGCGAACGCGCCATCGAGAGCCTGCCGCTGCCCCTGTCGATCATCGCCACCGACATCGGCACCGGCGAGCGGGTCGTGTTCCGCAGTGGCGAACTGGCGGCCGCCATGCGCGCCAGCATGAGCGTACCGGCGGTGCTGGCCCCGGTTTCCTACAAGGGCCGTTACCTGGTCGACGGTGGGCTGGTGGACAACCTGCCGGTGCGCGAGGCGCGCGAGCGCTGCCAGGCCGATGTCATCATCGCGGTCGATGTCGGTTCGCCGCTGCTGCAGCCGCAGCAGGTGGAGTCGCTGGCCAGTGTGTCCCTGCAAATGATCAATATCCTGACAGAGCAGAACGCCCAGGCCTCGCGCGCCCAGCTGGGGCCCGGCGACATCTATATCCAGCCCGACCTGAAAGGCATCACGGCGGCCGATTTCGGCAAGTTCCGCGAAGGCGCCGCGCGTGGCAAGGCGGCGGCCGAGGCCGCGGCGCCGCAGCTGGCGCGCCTCGCACTGCCGGCCGCCGACTACGCGGCCTGGGCCGCGCGCCTGCGCGCTGCGCCGCAGCCGGCGCCGCTGATCGACGATGTACAGATCGCCGGCTTGCGCCATGTGAACCCGGTCCTGGTGCGTGAACACCTCGATATCGCGCCCGGCCGGGCGCTCGACACCGTCCGCCTCCAGGATAGCCTGGCCCGGGTGTATGGCGAAGGCGACTTCGAGAGCGTCGACTATGCGCTGCTGGGCACCCGCGCGCGGCGCATCCTGCAGGTCACGCCCACCGAGAAGAGCTGGGGGCCGGATTACCTGCGCTTCGGCGTTGATCTGCATGCGTCGAACAAGGAGAACGACTTCGCGCTGCGCGCGGCCTACCACCGCAAATGGCTCAACCGGTTTGGCGGCGAATGGCTGTCCGGCGTCCAGATCGGCGAGCGCGCCACGCTGTTCACCCAGTTCTACCAGCCGCTCGAGGCGCGCCAGCGCTTCTTCGTCCAGCCAGCGCTGGCCGTGGCGCGCGACCGGCTCAATGTGTACCAGAACGACAGCCGCATCGCCGAGTACCGCTTGCGCAACCGTGGGGCCAGCCTCGGGCTGGGCTACAACGCCGGCACCGTCGGCCAGCTGCGCCTCGAGCGCACGGTGCGCGAGATCGATGCGACCGTGGAAACCGGACCGGCGTCCCTGCCTACCGGCGACTCGACCCTGCGTGGCTGGCAGGTCGTGGCCGATCTCGACCAGCTCGACCGCGCCTTCTTTCCCAGCCGCGGCTGGTCGGCGCGCGCCGCCTGGTTCCGCCACGACGGCGGCGACTACAGCCGCCTGGCGACCGACCTGCGCGGCGCGCGCGTCTGGGGCCCGTACGTGATCAACGCGCGCCTGCACTATACCGGCTCGACGAGCGGGCGGTTGCCGCTGGCCGATGCGGGCGCGATGGGCGGCTTCCTGAACCTGTCGGGCTATGTGCGCAACCAGGTGCTGGCCGACGACGTGCGTTTTGCCATCGTGCGCGGCGAGAAGATCATCGGCCGCATGCCGCTGGGCCTGCACGGCGACCTGCGCATCGGCCTGTCGCTCGAGGCCGGCAGTGCGCGCAATCGCTTCACCGAGACAAGGCTCGACGGCTGGCAGGCGGCGGCCGCTATCTACCTGGGCGGCACCACCCCCCTTGGCCCGCTGTACTTCGGCGCCGGGCTGGCCCAGGGCGGCCGCGCGTCGCTCTACCTGTTCATCGGCTTGCCTTGATGCGCCTGTGCGGGCCGGTGGGCAAACAGGCCGGCGCCGCGGCGATCCTTCCCAACCGTAGGTCCTGACAATCGGAGGCTTGAATGAACATCCGTTCCATGAGCAAGACGGCAGTGGTGCTGGGAAGCTGTGCAGTGCTGACGGCGTTCGCGGCCCCGGCCGCCGCCCAGGGGCAGGGCCAGGATGGCCAGCGCTGGGACTATGAATTCTCGCCCTATCTATGGGCGGCAGGTCTCGACGGCACCACCACGGTGGGCGATCTGTCGGTTGAAAGCGAGCAGAGTTTTTCCGACCTGCTGGACAAGATCGATTTCGGCGTCACCGGCGCTTTCGAGGCGCGCAAGGGGCGCTGGGGCATCCTGTTCGACGGCATCTACATCAAGCTGTCGGACGATGTCGCCACCGCCCGGGGAACGGTGGATGTGGAAGTGGTGCAACAGGTGTATACGCTGGGCGGCGCCTGGCGCGCGCTCGAGGGGCACGCACCGGTCGACCTGATCGCGGGCTTGCGCTTCAATTACCTGAAGCCGACGCTCAGGCTGGGCGGCGTCGAGCGCGGCCAGAGCAAGGATGCGCTCGATCCCTATATCGGGGTGCGCGGACACTATCGGCTGGACCCGGGCTGGAACCTGGTCGGCTACCTCGACGTCGGCACCTTCGACGGCAGCGATTATGCCTGGCAGCTGCTGGTGGGCGCCAGCTATGCCTGGCGTCCGGACCGCTCGATCAAGTTCGGCTATCGCCAGCTCAAGACCAAATACAGCGGCGAGCGCATCGAGGTCGATACGACGATGCAGGGCCTGTATGTGGGCGTCGGCTTGCGCTTCTGAAGGGCGATTTCTACACTTGATGTGCGGTTAAAACCAGGCCGCGCGGCAACAACGATGCAACACGACCGCGCCCACCGCAATTGGTTTCGCTGGAGGCTGGCTAAACGCACCCGAAGTTTGTGACATATCAAGGATGCCATGTGTCCTCCGGTGTGTGGGTAGGCGGGCATCTAGAATCGTTTGCACCGCGCTTCATGCGCCGGGTGATGGTTGACAGCGGAAGGCGCAGGCCACCAGGTACGGCGGCGGCTTCCGGTGCATTCTTGCAGCGGGAGTTGCCTATGCATACGATAGAACCCTTGACCTATCTCGTCGATGGCGATGCCGGGACGCTCAAGGACATGGCGTGCCTGCTGCAGGCCGTTGGCCTGCGCGTCGCCGCCTTCGACCGCACCGACGGTTTTTTGCGGGCGCACGATCCGGCGATGCCCGGCTGCGCCGTGATCGACGTGCGCATGCCCGGCCTGGACGGCCTGGCGCTGCTGAACGAACTGCAGCAGGGCGGCGCCGAGCGCGCCATCGTGTTCGTCACCGGCGGCGGCGACGTCGAACTGGGTGTCCGGGCCATGAAGGCCGGCGCCGTCGACTTCCTGATCAAGCCGCTCGAGGCGGATGGCTTCATCGCCGCGGTGCGGCATGCGCTGGCGCGCGACGCCCATGAGCGCGCGGTGCGGCTCGAGCTGCAGCGCATCCGCGCCCACCTCGACACCCTGACCCGGCGCGAGCAGCAGGTGCTGCGCCACGTGGTGTCGGGCCGCCTGAACAAGCAGATCGCCTTCGATCTCGGCATCGCCGAAAAGACCATCAAGGTGCACCGCGCCCGGGTGATGGAAAAGATGGGGGCGACCTCGCTGGCCCAACTGGTGCGCGAGACGCTGGAACTCGAGGCGGGCGCCGTGTTCGCCGGCGATGGCGTCGACAAGGACGGGACCTGACCCGGCCCGCACACGCGGGCATCGGGCTTTGGTCCAATAGGCGCATGGCGCGGGCCGGCGCAGGATGGCGTTCCGTTGACGCGCGGGGGCCGCGCGCCCGGCACGATCGGAGGGCGTCATGCTGAACAAACTTCTGGCCGAATTCATCGGCACATTCTGGCTGGTGCTGGGCGGCTGCGGCAGCGCCGTACTGGCCGCCACCTTTCCCGAGGTCGGCATCGGCCTGACCGGGGTTTCGCTGGCCTTCGGCCTGACCGTGCTGACGGCGGCCTATGCGCTCGGACCGATCTCGGGCGGCCATTTCAATCCCGCCGTGTCGGTGGGCCTGTGGGCGGGCGGACGCTTTCCGGCGCGCCACCTGGCGCCCTACGTCTTGGCGCAGGTGGCCGGGGCCATACTGGCCGCGGCAATGATCTATGTGATCGCGAGCGGCAAGGCCGGCTTCGACGTCCAGGCCGGCTTCGCGGCCAATGGCTATGGCGCGCACTCGCCGGGCGGCTACTCGCTCGAGGCGGCCGTGGTGTGCGAACTGGTGATGAGCTTCATGTTCGTGCTGGTGGTGCTGGGCGCGACCCATACCCGGGCGCCGGTCGGTTTCGCCGGCATTGCGATCGGCCTGGCCCTGGCCCTGGTGCACCTGATCAGCATCCCGGTGACGAACACCTCGGTCAACCCGGCGCGCAGTACCGGGCCGGCGCTGTTCGTCGGCGGCTGGGCGGTGGCCCAGCTATGGCTGTTCTGGCTGGCGCCCTTGCTCGGCGGTGCGCTGGCGGGCGTGTTGTACCGCAAGGTGTTGCAGCGCGAACCGGTCGAGCCGTCGGTCACCGGCCAGCTGGAGCCGGGCCTGGGCCTGGGCGCCCGCACCTGAGGCCGGCGCCGGCGTCGGCGCCGGTGCACATCTATATTGCAAGGGAAATTGCCCTGAAAATATTCCTAACATTCAGGCACATTAGCCACTACAATCGACACGCATCCTGTTATGACGATGCACCCGTCAGCGCCCGCCCTTGTGCGGGCGCTTGTTCGTTGTGCCTCGCATGCAACTGGCATAGCCGCTCTGGCGGATATGGCATCGCGGGTCTGGTTCGAAAGGAAGTGGCGTGCAATCCCACATCAAGTCATCTGTCATGGAAGCGATCGGCAACACCCCGGTGGTCAGGCTCGGCCGCGTATTCTCTACGGGCAACGTGGTGGCCAAACTGGAGTTCATGAATCCCGGCGGCAGCATCAAGGACCGCATGGTGCGGGCCATGCTGCGCAAGCTGCCGCAGCAGGCGACGCGCGTGGTCGAGGCGTCGTCCGGCAACACGGGCGCGGCCCTGGCCATGGCAAGCGCCGTGCTCGGCCTGGACTGCGAGGTCGCCGTCCCGGTCGCCACCAGCCGTGAAAAGATCAGGCGCATCGAGGCCTATGGCGCCACGGTGCGGGTATGCGATGGCGAGCGCGGCCCCGACTACCAGGAGACGGCCCTGGACATCGCCCGCCAGGGCGGCGTCCACCACCTGGACCAGTACCGCTCGACCCTCAACAGCCAGGCGCACTACGCCGACACCGCGCCCGAGCTGTGGTCGCAACTGGAGGGCCAGATCGACGTCTTCGTGTGCGGCGTCGGCTCGGGCGGGACGATCTCCGGCATCGGGCGCTACCTGAAGGAGCGCGATCCGGCCATCCGCGTGATTGGCGTCGAACCCCTCGATTCGGCCTACAGGAAGCTGGTGACCGACCTGCCGGCGGGCGGCGAATTCTCCAGCGCGATCGAGGGCGTCGGCAAGGGCTGCCCGTCGCCCGTGTTCGATCCTGGGGTGGTCGACGACGTGGTCCAGGTGCCCGACGAAGAAGCGCTGGCGTGGATCCACCGGCTGGCGCGCGAAGAGGGCATTCTGGCGGGCGGCTCGAGCGCCTGCGTGGCGGCGGGCATCGCCCGCTTGCTGCCGCAGCTGGGCAATGCCCGCGTGGTGACGATCTTCCCGGACTCCGGCGCGTTCTACCTGTCGAAGTACTTCTAGCAGGAGTTGCAACAGTACTGCCAACTGTACTTCTAGCGTCCGTCGCGGCCGGCGTCCTGTTCGCCTTCGGCCGGCTCCGGCGCGCGCGCCGTCGGCAAGTGCCAGCCGTAGCGGATCGCCGCCAGGCGCAGGCCGAAGCACAGGGCGGCGCCGG
>Ga0265780_10004012_pt1 | contig 19145 bp, 14 predicted proteins | sample P1T30metagenome_FD_192432 | JGI IMG/M metagenome (GOLD analysis project Ga0265780, IMG submission 192432) | Plant litter microbial communities from East Loma Ridge, Irvine, California - P1 T30 | ecosystem: Environmental > Terrestrial > Plant litter > Unclassified | place: USA: California...
CCTCAAGATTCTTCCTCTCATTCCTGGCACATATAATTACTGAAACAGGCAAAGTGCTCCCATAGTTTTTACCGGGCCTGTACTTTCTCAGTTTAATATGAACAACCAGAATATAGTATAACTGAAAAATTAACGATAGCTGTAGAAAAACGAAAACAGTGATAATTATATAGTCCCTCAAAACCTGATATTTAAAAGAAACGCAAATGTCTGATTTTTAAGGAAATTTTCAGCACTGTAGCTCCACTTTTAAAACATGTAAATTACACCTATCTGTCACTTTTTATCTATAACTCTTTTCCTTATAGGCAGATGAGCGATGATAAAATTCATTTATCTGCCCGTTCAGTAAAATGCATATAAAGAATTTTATCTAAGTTTGCATTCTTAGATGAAATTTAGATTAGAAGCTTCAGATAAATTCTCAAAAGCTCGTGCCGGTGAGTTCACTACGGATCACGGAACTGTTAAAACACCGATATTTATGCCTGTCGGTACTGCCGGCTCTGTTAAAGCAGTACATCAGAGAGAGTTAAACGAAGATATTAAAGCGCAGATCATTCTTGGTAATACTTACCATTTATACCTCCGGCCAGGGCTGAACACCATAAAACAGGCAGGGGGCCTCCATAAATTTAATGGGTGGAATAAGCCGATATTAACAGACAGCGGCGGCTACCAGGTGTACTCCCTTTCCGAAGTAAGGAAGATAAAAGAAGAAGGAGTTACTTTCAGGTCGCATATTGACGGTTCAAAACACCTTTTTACTCCCGAAAACGTAATGGATATTCAGCGGATCATCGGAGCCGATATAATTATGGCCTTCGATGAGTGTACTCCTTATCCCTGCGATTATCACTATGCACGAAAGTCGCTGGATATGACACACCGCTGGCTGAAACGCTGCTGCGACAGGTTTGACAGTACAGAACCGGAATATGGCTATTCTCAAACACTATTTCCCATTGTACAGGGATCGGTATATAAAGATCTCAGAGAAAAATCAGCTGAAGTTATTGCTTCTTTCGGACGTGAGGGAAATGCTATCGGAGGACTTTCGGTAGGTGAACCGGCGGAAGAAATGTATGCAATGACCGAACTTGTATGTAATATTCTGCCAGAAAACAAACCACGATATCTCATGGGTGTTGGTACTCCTGTAAATATATTGGAGAACATAGCATTGGGCGTAGACATGTTTGATTGTGTTATGCCAACCCGCAACGCAAGGAACGGCATGCTCTTTACAAAAAACGGTATAATAAATATAAGGAACGAGAAGTGGAAAAACGACTTTTCAGCAATTGAGGAAGATAGCGATCTGTACTCGGATATCAGTTACTCAAAAGCTTATCTCAGGCACCTTATTACTTCTAAAGAAATACTTGGAGCGCAGATAGCGACGCTGCATAATTTACATTTCTATCTCTGGCTGGTAACAAAAGCAAGAGAAAGGATCATTTCCGGAGATTTTTACACCTGGAAAAACAAAATGGTAAAAACTTTATCTCAGCGGTTATAATAGAATGTTTAACGGATATATTAAATTAATCGATTGGTACATTATTAAAAAATACCTGGGAACCTTCCTGTTCACCAGCATTATTTTTTCAGTAGTGATCGTCATATTTGATGTATCAGAGAAGCTTGATGACTTTCTAAAACACAATGCACCGCTCTCTAAGATCATATTCCAGTATTACGCAGGTTATATACCGTTTTACCTGAATTTCCTCTCTCCGCTTATCAATTTTATCGCTGTAATATTTTTTACAGCTAAAATGGCCGATCAGACGGAGATCGTACCAATTCTTAGCGGCGGAGTCAGCTTTAATCGCTTTCTCCGGCCCTATTATATTTCCTCCTCTGTTATCTTCGTGATTACACTGATCTCAAATCTCTTTATAATTCCGGAGACGAACCAATGGAAAATTGACTTTGAAAACGTATATATCAACCCTAAATCTGATAATACAAAGATGTATACACATATGCAGCTCGATAAGAACAGCTATGTATATATAGAGAACTTTGATAACAATCAGAAGACAGGATACAGGTTTACTTTCGAAAAGTTTAACGGCGATGAACTACTTGAGAAAACCGTAGCAGAACGTATACTCTGGGACTCTGTAAAAAAAGCATGGAATATTGAAAACTATTCAACCAGAACCATAAACGGCCTCAAAGAAAAAATGACCTATGGTACGAAAAAGAGAATAAGCCTCGATATGAAACCCGTGGATTTCGAGCTTTATGATAACATCTACGAAGCAATGAATATGAGGGAACTTAACTCCCGAATTGAGAAAGAAAAGATCAGGGGAACAGGTGTTATGGAACGCCTGCTCCTTGAAAAGTATAAACGGTTTGTCTATCCTTTATCGGCATTTATATTAACTCTGATGGGAGTTTCTCTTTCTTCCCGTAAGGTACGGGGAGGCGTAGGGTTACCACTTGGACTGGGTATATTTTTAAGTTTCGTCTACATTCTTTTTATCCAGTTCTCGAATATGTTCTCTTTAAAAGGAGGACTCCCCCCTATTATTGCTGTGTTTATTCCGAACGTCATATTCGGAATACTGGGAATATATCTCCTTTATAAAGCGCCAAAATAACTATCCCCGCTTCCTGTAAACTTGATCTTACAATGGTGAGCTATACATCTGCTCATCTCTGATATCATCTTTCTAAAAATCCCATTACAGCGACTGTTCTGTAGCATCTACCTGCCAGGTTTAGCAGGCATACCCAATGCGCTCTTACACCTAAATACTATCCGGAACCATACGGCTATCGACGCCAGGATAGTCACGTTTATAAGAGCACTAACCAGATAAATATTAGTACAAAACATCAGAAACTTATCAATCAGAATCCTTTAAAAGGCACAGATTAAGCCTTCGCATAAAGCAGACATTCCCTATAAATAACTGACTTAAACCCTGCAAACATTCACTACCACAAGCAAAAAAGACGCTATAAAAGTCAAGACAGTTGGCAAATAACATCAGTTTAAAATTTGAATAAAACGGTCAATATATCAGATAATCGTTTAATCAGGAGACAAATTATAAATTGCATTTATGCACAAAAAAAAAGTAAAAAGCCAACATAATAAAATAAAAAATCAAATAATAAGATTGAATAATTCTGATAAAATATCTATACCATAGCGAATATTTTTATTAAGAATTATCCATTATAAAATAAAAAAACAGTACAACAAACCAAAAAAATACTTGCCAAATAGCTCCATTAATTTCCCCAGTAAATAAATTTAACATCGAATAAGCCAACAAAACAATCGCAAAAAAATCAATATATAATAAACATATTTTAAAAAACTACTCTAAAAAAGACTGATAAATAAACAATATATAATTTAAAAATATTAATATAATAAATGAAGTAAATGCAGCGCTTAAAACAAAAATGCGTCGTAATTTATGACCGATTAATATTGTAAATCTTAAGTACACACAAGTATTACTAGATCTTATATTAATTATGTAATACTTATAAAGTCATCAAATAAACAACAAAACAAGCAAAAAAAATGACAAATAGTCATTGACCAAATAGTTCTAATAAAGCTAAGTATAATTAAAATATAATAAATAAAATCTCAATGACTACTCATACTATCGGCTATAAACAAACCAACTGAACAGCACCATATAAAATCAAAATCGTTAAAATACTCAATCGATATAACAAAATATCGGCGAAATTACCCATACGCAAACTCCGATTTCAGGCTTGGATTTATGATAAGAATCATACATACAAATATTAAATTGGAAGCTGATAAGATACTTAAAACCCTAAAACTAATACGGTCTGCAATAAAAACTATAAAGGATGAAAAAAAGCCATTTTATTTTAATATATTAGAATAGATATTAATTATAATCGCACGAATATATTAAACATAAAACTATAATAATCAGTGTATTATTATACATTAAGTATATAAAAAAATAACATAAACAAAATTAAAAAGACAAAAAAATACTAACATATTTAGTAAAAGAATAATATGAGTATAAAAATACTACTTAACTTACAAAAAAAGAGCATATTAATATCATTACTCTTAAGTTTAACTACATATAAGATAACTGCACAGGTTTATAGTTCAGAACAAAACCCTCCCTCCCTTCGCTGGAAACAAATTAATACGGAAAAATTTCAAGTTATTTACCAGGATGAGTTTACTGAAGAAGCCCAAAGAATGGCAAATATTCTGGAGACTATTATTGGAAGAGTAAGTTATTCACTTCAGAAAGAACCCAAAAAAATATCAATAATTCTTCAGAATCAAGGAACGTCATCTAACGGATTCGTTCAACTGGCACCCCGCAGATCCGAGTTATTCACTACTCCATCTCAGAGCTTCGACTATCAGAATTGGCTTAACAGTCTCGCCGTTCATGAGCTACGACACGTTGTCCAATTTGACAAAATGACAGGACATCTTAAACGTCCGATTTTCGAATCTCTTGCACTCGCAATATTTGGTGTAACACTACCATCATGGTATTTTGAAGGCGACGCTGTTGGAATAGAAACAGCACTCACTAAAGCCGGAAGAGGGCGCATACCAGAATGGACTTTAGCAACCAGAACAAACATATTAAGCAATAAAAAATACAGCTATTCTAAAGACTATTTTGGTTCACTCAACGATTTTACACCGGGCTATTATCAGCTCGGATACCTTATGACAACCAAACTCCGTAGGGACTATGGAAAAGATATAAATAAAGATCTATTAACCCGTATATCAAACCTTCCAATAAGACCATATAATTTTACTAACTCGGTAAAAAAGCTTACCGGATATAGTACAAGAACCTTGCACGACTCTACTCTATCTGAGTTAAAAAGGCTATGGTCAAATCAACTTTCATCAACAACTATAACCGGCTACCAAATACTGAACAAAAGAATCAATTCCAATCCGGAAAACTATCTTTTACCAGTGGCAGGTCCCGATAGCTGTATCATCTTCCTCAAGGATGGGAAAGTTAAAATACCTGCTATATTTAAAATGAAAAGAAGTGGAAGAACAGAGAGACTTCTGAAACTTGGCATTCAGGAAATCCCTTGGTTTAATTATGCCAACGGGAAAATTGTATGGGATGAGCTGCGGTGGGACTCCCGTTACCAACAACGATCCTTTAACGTAATCAATATATATGATCTGCAGACGGGAAAATCAAGACAGATAACACATAGAAGCAGGCTCTTCGCTCCTTCGCTCTCGCCCGACGGGAAAAGAATAATTACAGTCCAGGTATCCCATGCAAACCAAATTTCATTAGTTGAATTAAATGCCGGCTCGGGAGCAGTCCTCAGAACATTCAACAGCCCCGATAACTATATGCTGCAGATGCCATCTTATGATCCATCCGGCCAAAAGATAGTAGTAGTTGGCATCGCAGATACGGGCAAATGCTTATACGAACTTAATACCGAAACGGGAAAGTTCACCCAGCTTTTTTCCTTCGTAGAGCAGGAGATCCTTCATCCTGTTTATGCGGCTTCGCAGATCATTTTCAAAGCTCACTTTAACGGGATAGACAATCTCTACAGTTTCAGCAAAAGAGAGCACAGCATATGCCAGATAACCTCGGCAAAATTTGGTGCATTTAATCCTTCATACGATGCCGGGTCGAATAAATTGTTCTTCAATATTTATTCTGCGCAGGGGCATGATATCACAGCAATTGATTGGAACGGAGAGCAGGGAACAGACGTCCGTTCGATAAAAGACAACTTCGTTAGCTACGCAGCACCGCTGGCGATACAGGAGGGAAACAGCAACGTTTTTGACAGCATCCCTAATAGGAATTACATATCCAGTCCTTACCGGGAAATCAACAACCTTTTCTATTTCCACAGTGCACTTCCGGTGTTCGAAGAAAACAGCTATGCTGACGATTATAATTTCGGGATAAGGCTTCAGTCTGACAATAAACTGAACACACTGAGCATGTATACGGGTTACCGTTTCAATAATGCATTGCGAAAAAGTGAATACACGGCCGGATTTTCGTACAAACGTTTTTATCCTGTTTTTACCGTCGACTATACAAACCGCGCACGGCTCATATACAGAAGGAGTGTCAGCAACGGACAAACAATCCTGAGTCCGGTAAACTGGCGCGAAAACGAATACGAGCTGCAGATGACACTTCCTTTCATCTCTAATAAATTCAGCAATTTATATTCCGCCGGCTTCAAGGCCGGAACAAGTTATACAGGCAGGTACGATGTAGACCAGCCCTTTCCTAATCTGGCGCATAAAATAAACTTTCCGATGCATTACCAGATGTATGCGTCCAGGAATAGCCGGAGGAGCGCAAGAGATCTTGCACCACAATGGGGGCAGAATTTCACACTAAGCTACCGGCATTTCCCATTTGAAAACCGGCTCGATGGCGACCTGCTCACCCTTCGTACTACGTTCTATTTTCCGGGCCTTATGACTAACCATTCGTTCCAGGTATCTTTCAACTGGCAGGATAGTAATGGAGATTACAGGAACTCTGTCGATATACCCAGGGTAAGCGGATACAGCTATCTGAGCCCCGGAGCCAATCCTTACAATACGCTCTTGCTGGACTACCGTATGCCGCTCTTTTATCCCGACTGGGAACTGGGCCCGCTGGCTTATATAAAACGCTTCAAAGCCGGGTTGTTTGCCGACTTCCAAAATGTAAAAAGGGGAAACTCACTTTCTCCACAGTCTTATGGTGCAGAACTGCGTGCCGACATGAATTTACTAAGATTTTATCTTCCTAATTTTGATATCGGAGGAAAAATTATTTTCCTGAACGAAAAATCACAACAAAAGCCGATATTCGAAACAATGGCAACTTATGTCTTCTAATATGAGCGGAAAAACAATTTTCATAATTATCATCACAATCGTACTCACGATCATTCTGATGAAAAACACAGACGAGATTGACTTCTGGTTGTTCGGCAGTACACGTCTTCCAAAACTGCCTGTCCTGGGATCGATGATCATTCTTGGATTTATTGCGGGATACCTGGTCGGCAGGCCTGGAAAAAAACGAAAACAATACAGTGAAGACTTACCCGAGACAATTCCCGGCGCAGCAGAAAACAAATCTCAGTTAAGCGATGAAGATAAAGATTATATAAATTAGCATACCTGGGAAAAGTTATTCAAATATTATAAAATACCTTGTTCTCATTTTCCAGTTCATGCAATTCAGTTTGTTTATTGAATATGCCGTAAACAGAAGCCCCGCTCCCACTCATGGAAGCGTATAGAGCGCCTGCCTCATAAAGAGCAGATTTAACCCCCCGGATAGATGCATGATTTTTGAATATCGAGGCTTCAAAATCATTTTTGATCACATTTTTCCATTCTTCCACCGGAAGTTTGATGAGTTTTCTGAGGCTTTGAGCCGGCTCGGCAGGTTTTACCCCCCGATACGCCTCTCCGGTAGAAACATGTACCGGCGGCATAACAAGTACCATAAAATAATCATTGAGCACAAGCTCTGCCCTTTCGAACTGGTCTCCCTTGCCATAAGCAAAAACAGGTACATTCCTCACAAAAAAAGCACAGTCAGAACCTAATCTTCGGCAATATTCTTCCATTGCTGTTTCATCAAGTCCAAGTTTAAATTTGGTATTGACCAGTTTAATAAAAAATGCAGCATCTGCAGAACCGCCGCCAAGTCCTGCACCTATCGGAATCTGCTTATGCAGGTGTATTGAAAGGGCCGGCAGACTAAAATCCCGGCTAAGCAGGTTATAGGCCTCCAGACAAAGATTTTCGTTTGCATAGCCTGGTATCTCGATACCGGAAAATTCAAAAGACATCTGGCCGGCCTCTATAACCTCCAGCCCATCACTGATCTTTACCGGGTAAAAAACAGTTTCAAGATTGTGATACCCGTCAGTCCGGCGGCCGACAATGTTTAGTCCTATATTAATTTTGGCATTGGGGAATACGATCATTCTTAACTTTCAAGGTTTTATTCACAATTCTAGGACGGTAAAAATACATTTATTTTCTTTGTACCCGGCGTAGTGTTGGCCCGGGACAAAAACCGGCCTTTAGATTTTCGTCCGGCAATAACATGAAACAATATCTCGACTTGATGCAACATGTGCTTGATAAGGGCACACAAAAACACGACAGGACCGGAACCGGAACGATCAGTGTATTTGGATACCAGATGCGTTATAACCTGGAAGAGGGCTTTCCGCTAGTTACCACTAAAAAACTGCACCTTCGTTCAATCCTGCATGAGCTGATCTGGTTCCTGAAAGGCGACACCAATATAAGTTATCTCAAAGAAAACGGCGTAAGTATCTGGGATGAATGGGCTGACGAAAACGGCGAACTTGGTCCGGTCTATGGTTATCAATGGCGCTCCTGGCCAACTCCCGACGGCAGACATATAGACCAGATAAGCCAGGTTATTAATCAGATCAAAAACAATCCCGATTCACGCAGGCTTATCGTATCTGCATGGAATGTGGCCGATGTGGATAAGATGGCACTCCCTCCCTGCCATAGTTTTTTTCAATTTTACGTTGCCGAAGGCAAATTAAGCTGCCAGCTTTACCAGCGAAGTGCAGATATCTTTCTGGGGGTACCGTTTAATATTGCATCCTATGCTTTATTAACCCTTATGGTTGCGCAAGTGTGTAATCTTAAACCCGGCGACTTTATTCATACCCTGGGGGATGCTCATCTGTATAATAATCACATCGAGCAGGCGTCACTTCAGCTCAGCAGGACTCCCAAACCTCTTTCAACTATTGTTCTTAATCCTGAGATCAAAGATATATTTGATTTTAAATACGAAGATTTCACTCTGCTTAATTATGATTCCCATCCGCATATTAAAGCCCCGGTAGCGGTATGATCGTTTCAAATATCGTAGTCACCGACAAAAACTCGGGTATAGGGAAAAACAATCAGCTGCTGATACATTTCCCTGCTGACCTGAAACGGTTTAAAAAGATAACCAGCGGCCACACTATCATCATGGGCAGAAAAACTTATGACAGTATGGGAAAAGCGCTGCCCAACAGGAGAAATATTGTTATTTCGCGGCAAGAGAACCTCCGTTTGGCTGACGCAGAAGTTGTCAGCTCCCTAACCGAAGCACTTGAGCTGAGCAAAGGCCAGGATGAAGTATTTATTATTGGAGGAGCTGAAATATTCAGACAGGCCCTGCCATTAAGTCAAAGGATCTATCTTACTGCCATTCATCATCGATTTGATGCCGATACATTCTTTCCTGAGCTCAATATGCAGGAATGGAAAGAAGCAGAAAAGGAAGATCACCAGGCCGGAGATCAGGCGCCTTTTCCGTATTCTTTCATCACATATGAGAAAAGATAATACAACAGCCTGATAATTTCTTAATTAAAGAATTTCATAAATTAAAATTTTCTTTAGATTTGCCATCTTATCGTAAAAGCGCTTAATACAAAATTAATTATATACTAAAAACAAAAATGCAAGGTAAAGGATTGATTAAATTCGCCGCTATAGCATTAACGATTGGATGCTTGTACTCTCTTTCGTTCACGTGGGTAGCAAAAAAGGTTGAAAAAGATGCAAGGGAATATGCCAAGGGCGATCCCGAAAAAGAACGGGCATATCTTGATTCCATGGCCACCCAGACTGTTTACAACCTGGGCTTTGCTAAGTTCAACTATCAGTATGTAAAGGAAAACGAAATCCCTCTCGGTCTTGACCTTGAAGGCGGGATGAACGTAACCATGGAGATTTCCCTTACCGAACTGGTAAAGAACCTGGCAAACAACACAACCGATGCAAATTTCAACAAAGCTCTGAAAAATGCCGAGCTAAGTCAGAGAAGCAGTCAGAGTGACTTTGTTACTTTATTCGGTCAGGAATTTGAAAAAGTTGTTCCCAACGGAAAGCTTGCAGCTTTTTTTGCAACTAAGGAAAATGCTTCGTTTATTAAGCCTGACGCCAGCAATTCCACAGTGTTATCTTTCCTGCGCCAGCAATCCAAAGATGCTATAGACAGATCATTTAATATCCTGCGTACCCGTATTGACAAATTCGGAGTTACTTCTCCCAACATTCAGCTTCAGCAGGGAACCAACCGCATACTGATCGAGCTTCCGGGCGTATCCGATCAGCAAAGGGTCCGTAAGCTTCTGCAGGGATCAGCTAAACTTGAGTTCTGGGAAACTTATGAGAATACCGAAATTTTCCCGCTGCTTGAAAATGTGAATAAAACACTGGCAGCTCTTCAAAAAAAACCATCGCAGGACAGCACTTCAAAAGCTACAGCAACAACTGCCAAGGCTGATACTTCAGCAGGTAAACTTGCGAATCTCGGTTCTAAGAAGGGAACTCCTGCAACAGATTCGTCGGCATTGGGAAGCCAGGCAGATCAGGCTAAACAAAATCCATTGTTTGCTTATCTTGCACCGGCAACTTATCAGGCAGAGAACGGTCAGACCGCTCTGAGACCTGGTCCGGTTGTTGGTTATGCTGCACAAAAAGATACAGCTAAGATCAATGACTACTTTGCCTCTCCGGCTATCCGCTCCATCATTCCTCAGAATGTTAAACTATTATGGGCCGTTAAACCTATCAGCACAGAAAGTAAAGTTCTGGAATTGTACGCCCTTAAGACAAGTGGATTTGCAGGTACTGCCGCCCTCGCAGGTGATGTAATTACGGATGCCCGTAACGATATTGACCAGCGCGGTAATTACGAGGTACTGATGTATATGAATGCAGACGGCGCACGCAGCTGGAAACAACTAACAGCAGCAGCAGCCGGAGATCCTAATAACCAGGAAGACAATAAATCCATCGCAATCGTTCTTGACCAGTATGTTTATTCTGCTCCGCGTGTACAAAATGAAATCCCTAACGGTAGCTCGTCTATTACAGGAAATTTCACATCAAACGATACAAAGGACCTTGCAAACGTATTGAAAGCAGGTCGTTTACCTGCCCCTGCAAAAATTGTCAGTGAGTACGTAGTCGGCCCTTCCCTTGGACTGGAATCTATCCAGAGCGGGCTTATCTCTTCAATTGCCGGTGTAATAGTTATCCTGCTCTTTATGGCGCTTTATTACAATAAGGCTGGCTGGGTAGCAAACATTGCACTTCTGGTCAATTTATTCTTCCTGATGGGTGTACTCGCGTCTATGGGAGCAGTATTAACTCTGCCGGGTATTGCCGGTATCGTTCTCTCGCTGGGTATGTCTGTCGATGCAAACGTACTGATCTACGAACGTATCAGAGAAGAACTCGCCGAAGGTAAGGGCTTACGCCTGGCTATCGCCGAGGGGTACCGCAAGGCTATGTCGTCTATACTTGACTCTAACATCACTACATTTTTAACAGGGGTTATCCTGTATATTTTCGGAAGCGGCCCGATCGTCGGTTTTGCAACCACTCTGATGATTGGTATCCTTACCTCCCTTTTTGCTGCGATATTTATTACCCGTATTGTATTCGAATGGATGCTGGATAAAAACAGGGGCATCAGCTTCTCTATTAAAGCAACACAGAACCTGTTTAAAGATTCCAAGTTCGATTTCATCGCGGGAAGAAGGAAATTTTATCTTTTTTCAACAATCATTATCGCAGCCGGATTGATCTCTATGTTTACAAGAGGCTTCAGCCTTGGTGTAGATTTCAAGGGCGGACGTTCTTATTTCGTTCAGTTTGACAAAGACGTAAGCACCAATGACGTCAGAAATGCACTGGAAGCTCAGTTCGGGTCTTCCCCTGAAGTTAAGACCTACGGCTCAGCCAATGAAGTAAAAATAACCACATCCTACATGATCGACGAAACATCTGATCGTGCAGAAACAGAGGTTACTTCTAAACTTAATGCCGGATTAAAAACAATCAGTCCTAAATATCTTATCAAGGATGCGCAGAAAGTAGGGCCGACTATTGCGAATGACATTAAAAGATCTGCTATTTATTCGGTGATCTTCACCATCATTGTGATATTCCTTTACATCCTGATCCGCTTCCGCAGGTGGCAGTTCGGTATTTCCGCAATTGTAGCGCTCTTACACGATGTATTAGTGTTATTGTCTATATTCTCGCTGTTAAATGGTTTTGTTCCGTTCTCGCTTGATATCGACCAGTCTTTCATTGCCGCGATTCTCACGGTGATGGGTTACTCTATCAATGATACCGTCGTTGTATTTGACCGTGTGCGTGAGTATATCAACACACATCATTCAAAGAATGAAGATATGCCAACAGTTATAAATAACGCACTTAACAGTACCTTAAGCCGTACGGTGATCACTGGTATATGTGTTATAGCTGTATTAATTATCATTTTCATATTCGGAGGAGAAATTTTAAGAGGGTTCTCATTCGCTATGCTTATCGGGGTAATATTCGGTACATATTCTTCTCTTTTCGTAGCTACGCCATTCGTGGTTGAGCTTATTAAAGGAAAAGAAGAAATTACCGGAGCTTCATCTGCACCTGTGAAAAGCTAGTCAGAATTACTCCATAAAAAAGGCCTTTGCTCCGCAAAGGCCTTTTTTGTTTCTGATTAGTAGTAATAAATAGTAAAATAAACATATCAACATTTACCAGAAAAAACCGTTATAACAGTTAAGAATTTTAAAAGAAAATGGAAGAAACAAACCCTAAAGTTAATTTTCCTAAAGTGGTAATAATTGGCGGAGGCTTTGGAGGTATACAGCTTGCAAAGAAACTGCGCGACAAAGAAGTTCAGATACTTATGCTCGACAGGCATAACTATCATACTTTTCAACCTCTCTTGTACCAGGTGGCTACAGGCGGACTGGAAGCGGATTCAATTGCCTTTCCGTTGAGGAAAATATTTAAAGGCCAACAAAACTTCATGTTCAGAAATGCAGAGGTAAAGTCTGTCAATCCTGAACGAAAAGCAATAGATACAAATATCGGAGAGTTTTTTTATGACTACCTGGTATTAGCTACAGGCTCCGACTCCAATTTCTTTGGATCAAAAGAACTGGAACATTATACCATGCCGATGAAGACAATTCCGGAATCATTGAACCTCAGGAGCATGATACTACAAAACCTGGAAGAAGCCCTTATTGAAACTGATCCTGTAAGAAAATCAGGACTCCTCAATTTCGTAGTAGTTGGCGGCGGCCCTACAGGGGTGGAACTTTCAGGCTCGCTTGCCGAACTAAAAAAACACGTACTCAAAAAAGACTATCCAGAGCTGGATATCGAGGACATGAATATTTACCTTATTGAAGGTTCTCCTGTTGTACTGGGACCAATGTCGCCCCAGTCTCAGAGAAGTTCAAAGGAGTTTCTGGAAGAACTGGGAGTCAATGTAATGACGGATGTCCGTGTAGCCTCTTATGACGGAGATGTAATTAAACTGATCGGAGGCTCGGAAATAGTAAGTAAGAATGTTCTGTGGTCTGCCGGCGTTAAAGGCGAAGTAATAGATGGTATCCCTCAGGATAAAATAGTCAGGGGAGGAAGAATAAAAGTAGACGAGTATAACAGAATAGACGGATATACCGATATATTCGCTATTGGCGATGTTGCTTCTATGCAGACAGCAGAGTACCCCAACGGACATCCGGGAGTTGCTCCTGCAGCCATCCAGCAAGGGAAACAACTGGCAAAGAATATCATCAGAATAATTAATAAAGAGCAGCCGGACCCTTTTAAATATACAGATAAAGGCTCAATGGCAACAATCGGCCGGAACCGAGCTGTAGTAGATATTGGGAAAATACGCTTCCAGGGTGTATTTGCATGGTTTGTGTGGATGTTCGTCCATCTTATGAGCCTGGTTGGATTTAGAAATAAACTGGTTGTACTGGTAAACTGGATATGGAGCTATTTCAGTTACGACAGGGGTACCAGGTTAATAATAAGGCGGTTTAACAGGCAGTCCATGACCGAAGATACGCAGGGAAAGTAATACTATTTATTGGTCGTAGCATCCGCTACGACCTCTCCTACTTTCTGTAGACCATCTTATAGTGTGAAATACCAGCTTCCTCAAACAACTCTCCTTCCTGCTCAAACCCGAACTTCGCGTAAAAAGGAACAGCATGCACCTGTGCATTCAAATATATATAATCGGCATCTGCCGGCAAATCAGCTAATACGGCTGTTATCAGCGCTTCTCCTACCCTTTTACCCCTGAATTCCTTTAATACCGCAAAACGTTCAAGCTTATACCCCTTTTCTGTACGCCTCCAGCGGCATGCGCCTGCAGGTTCATCATTGCATAAAGCCAGAAAGTGAACAGATTCGTCTTCAAATTCCCATTCCAGCTCAGGCGGACAATTCTGCTCTATTACAAATACCGTTCTTCTTATGGCAAAAACCTCTTCCAGTTCATCTCTTGAAACCGCCTTCCTGACTGTTACACCTGATATCATGTTATAAATAGTTTAGTTCTGAAGACAATAAAAAGCCCCGGGAGCACAACACTCCGCGGGGCTTCTTCTTAATCTTCTATAAATTATAATTTCGAATTTACGTCAAGGCAGTTCAGATCTTCAAATGCCTGGGTTAAACGTTTAACAAAGGTTTCTTCACCTTTACGTAACCATACGCGCGGATCATAATATTTTTTATTCGGAGAATCCTCGCCTTCAGGATTTCCTATCTGGCTTTGCAGGTAAAGCTCCTTGGCATGGTAATAATTATTAATACCTTCCCAGAATGCCCATTGCATATCTGTGTCTATATTCATCTTAATGGCGCCATAAGAAATCGCCTCGCGAATCTCCTCCTGTGAAGAGCCTGAACCACCATGGAATACAAAGTTAATCGGCTTTTCTACAGACAGGCCGAGTTCTTTCACAAGATAATCCTGTGAGTTTTTCAGAATAACAGGCTGCAGCTTAACGTTACCCGGCTTATAAACGCCGTGTACATTACCAAATGCAGCTGCTATAGTAAACCTGTGACTGATGCTGTTCAATTCTTTATAAGCATAAGAAACCTCTTCAGGCTGCGTATATAAACGGGAACTGTCTACATCAGAATTGTCAACACCGTCTTCTTCCCCACCTGTAACTCCTAATTCTATTTCTATGGTCATACCCAGCGCTTTCATACGCTCAAGATATTTTTTACTGATCTCAAGATTTTCTTCGATTGGTTCCTCAGAAAGGTCCAGCATATGGGAAGAAAACAAAGGTTTACCTGTCTGCTGGTGGAAACGTTCGCCATGAGATAACATACCGTCTATCCAGGGAAGCAGCTTCTTGGCAGCATGGTCCGTATGTAATATCACAGCCACTCCATAATGCTCAGCCAGAAGGTGAACATGCCTGGCAGCAGATACGGCGCCTAATATACAGGCTTCCAGTTTCTCATTGTTTAATGATTTACCTGCAAAAAACTGCGCCCCGCCATTTGAAAGCTGGATAATAACCGGCGAATTAACCGCTTTAGCAGTTTCCATTACAGCGTTAATGGAATTGGTTCCGATAACGTTTACTGCGGGTAAGGCAAACTGGTGTTTTTTCGCTTGTTCAAACAGCTCCTGAACAGCGTCACCATACAAAACTCCCTTATAATTTTTCAGATTCATAATATATTATCATTTTGAAACATTCGAAAATAAATATTTTAGTTTAAGTATAAATGATATAAATCAAACTTGGATACAATTTAAACTAAAATCATCATATTGAGATAAAATCTCATAAACCTTGTAACCATCGGCCATACAATATGTTTTAATACGAAAATTAAGAAAGCCTGAATATTATCAGGTAACGTTCTTAAAAAAATTCGTTTATTTGTACCGCTTATTCCCAAAGATATGGCTTGGTTCAAAAGAGAGAAAAAAGGAATTATTACTTCTACGGAAGAAAAAAAGGAAGCGCCGGATGGCATCTGGAATAAGTGTCCGCAATGTAAGAAACCACTGCATTATGCAGATCAGGTTGAAAACAAATATGTTTGCCATTACTGCGGTTATCACTTAAGAGTAGGATCAAAAGAGTATTTCTCCATCCTGTTTGACAATAATGAGTTTACAGAACTCTATGCCGGCCTAAAATCGGGAGATCCGTTAAATTTCACCGACACGAAGAAATACACAGAAAGGCTGGAGGAAAGTTATATCAAGACAGGTCTGAATGATGCAATCCGCTCAGCACATGGATTGATTAACGGTGATGAAATAGTTATTGCCTGCATGGATTTCAGCTTCATAGGAGGCTCAATGGGGTCTGTTGTAGGTGAAAAAATATCCCGCTCGATTGATTTTTGTATAGAAAAGAGAATACCCTTTCTCCTTATCTCCAAATCCGGGGGAGCGAGAATGATGGAAGCTGCATTTTCGCTTATGCAAATGGCAAAAACATCAGCAAAGCTTTCTCTGCTGAGCAAAGCCAAAATCCCTTATATTTCTTTGCTTACCGATCCCACAACGGGCGGAGTTACCGCTTCTTATGCCATGCTTGGAGATATCAACATTGCTGAACCCGGGGCGCTTATAGGCTTCGCCGGGCCAAGGGTCATCAAAGAAACCATTAAAAAAGATCTTCCAAAAGGATTCCAGACATCTGAGTTCGTTCTGGAACACGGGTTCCTGGACTTCATTGTAGACCGCCGTAAAATGAAAGAACGGCTTTCTTCATTTATCAGAATGATGAACAATTAACAGTTGATATGATGGCATATTAATTGCCTTCATTAATAACAAAAGAACCCCGGTCGCCAAGCTTCATGCTCAGACTGTCCGGGGTTCTTTTATTAAATACACAATACGATCAGAAGATCATCAGAGATTATGATCTATTCCGGGCTCGTGCCCTACAATCCTTCCCGACTTCCTCTCAGAACGGCGGTTCTCAAGAGCATCATTAAGGCCCTGTAAAGACGAGCCTGTACCATCTCCCCTTGGAGCATCGTCATCCTCGAAATCATCGTCATCTTCTTTATCAAGCAGATCATCTTCTTCTTCCCAGTCTTCATCTCTATCCGGGACTAAGGGAACGGCGTCCGGATCATCGAGATCATCGTCATCATCGAATAATTCGTCGTCGTCATCTATAAGATCATCGTCTTCAGGAGCATCACTGTTTGTGATATCTACTATATCTTCATCATCGTCTCCCAGCAGATCATCATCGTCATCATCATCATCAAGGAGCAGATCATCATCGTTGTCATCGTCAGACAGGTCGTCATCATCGCCAGGACCGGTTGTATATGTATCTCCACCAAGATATGTCTTATCATAATCCTGGTCCTTGTCCTCTTCCAGATCTGTTCTGAATGTATCGACTTTTAAATATTCATCCTGAACAGTTAAAAGGTCTTCTCTGAATAGTGCCATAGGTATTGGGGTTTTAAATTCAGATAATAAACACCCGGCCTTACCCTCTTTGTTTGAGCAAAGAACAAATAAAATGAATAAACAGCCTTACCTCAGGAAAAAGAAGCGGTTATCTCCCGCAATTTAGCCACAGTATAATCGATCTCCTCTGCAGTATTGTACTTGCTGAATGAAAAACGTACGGCAGGGCGCTCCGGAGAAGCGCTGATAGCCTCTAAAACATGCGAACCTATATTCGTACCCGAACTGCAGGCGCTGCCCCCTGAACAGGATATGCCTGCTATATCAAGATTGAACAAAAGCATATCTGCCATTTCCATTTCAGGAAACGAAACATTCAATACTGTACAAAGACTTTTATCATCATCGGTTTCTCCGTTAAATTCGACTCCGGGAATATTTTCGACAAGCTTACCGATCATATAGGCTTTCAGCTCAGAAATACTTTTATGATCCTGTTCCATATCCCGGTAAGCAATCTCCAGCGCTTTTGCGAGCCCTACGATACCATAAACATTTTCGGTCCCTCCCCGCATATTTCTTTCCTGAGAACCCCCATAAATAAGCGGATTGATCTTTATCGAATGATTTACATAAAGAAACCCGACACCTTTCGGACCATGGAATTTATGCGCCGCACAGGTTACGAAGTGTACGCCGGTCTTTTGCAGGTCATGGATAAAGTGCCCCATAGTCTGGACAGTATCACTATGAAATATTGCATCATACTGCCTGCAAAGTTCTCCGACCTTATTGATATCTGTAAGCGTCCCAAGTTCATTGTTGGCTTCCATAAGAGATACAAAACTTCTCTCATTCTCTGCCAGAAGCTTCTCCAGGTGATCCATATCAATATTTCCCCTGGAATCAATATCAACAAAACTCAGACTGATTATCCCGTTTCTCTCCATTGATTCGAGGGTATGGAGCACAGCATGATGTTCAGTCCTTGTAGTTATCGCGTGTTTTATCTTATGATCTATAATGCCGGAGCGTATCGCCATATTGTCTGCCTCCGTTCCTCCCGAAGTGAAAAATATTTCAGAAGGAGAAACATTCAACAGATTAGCAACTGTTTTCCTGGCCTTTTCAATAATTGTACGTGCTTCCCTGCCATGAGCATGGATCGAAGATGGATTACCAAAATTCTTCTCCATCACACCGTACACTTCCTTCAGAACTTCAGGATCGAGCGGCGTTGTGGCGGCATTATCCAGATATATATGTGGCATGGATAAAAATGTTTTGTCTGCAAATAATGGATTATTCACCCAGTTGAAGAATCTCTTTAATATCTGATATGATCTTATTTGCCAGGTTATTGGCTACCGTTTCTGAATTACCTTCAGAATAGATCCGGATAATAGGCTCAGTATTAGACCGTCTCAGATGCACCCATTCTGTATCGAATTCAATTTTCAAACCGTCGATTACCGAATGCGGCTGGTTCTTATATTTCTCCCTTACCTTATTCAGCAACCCGTCAATATCCATTTCGGGTGTAAGGGTTATTTTATTCTTCGATATGGAATAACGTGGATAAGCAGCCCTGAGACCAGATGCTGTTTTGCCGGATTTCGCCAGGTGGGTAAGGAATAAAGCTATACCAACAAGTGCATCGCGTCCGTAGTGTAATTCGGGATAGATTACCCCACCGTTTCCTTCTCCGCCGATCACAGCGTTCGTCTCTTTCATTTTGTTCACTACATTAACCTCACCTACAGCAGAGGCGTTGTAGATATTTCCCGAAAGCTCTGTTACATCCCGGAGAGCCCGGGTTGACGAAAG
>Ga0265780_10004013_pt1 | contig 19144 bp, 24 predicted proteins | sample P1T30metagenome_FD_192432 | JGI IMG/M metagenome (GOLD analysis project Ga0265780, IMG submission 192432) | Plant litter microbial communities from East Loma Ridge, Irvine, California - P1 T30 | ecosystem: Environmental > Terrestrial > Plant litter > Unclassified | place: USA: California...
TAAGAGATGGCCCGTGCTGCACCCACCCACAGGTGAAGGTGGCTAAGTCGTTTTGTGAGAGCCGTCGACGTCGACGATGATATATTCGAGCTCGGGTCCGAAAGAATTGGCCTTGAATGATGCGCCTTACATACTGTCCATTGATCGGCCGCGTTTGCGGTCGCGCTCGTACTCAAGCCATGATAGTTAGCTGCTGCAATACATAATTTCTGCAGGCCAGATCGTACGATGGGAACTGGCGAGGACTTCTAACGAAGTCTTGGCTTAATGCGAGCTACGAAGTACGAAGTAGTGTTTCCCGTTACCTTACTCGTTGTATACATCAACTTGATGATCTATGAGCTTCCCTGCAAATTCTGTTGTATGCGGCAGCCCGTAATACGGATCACTGTAACGCAAGGTAGGAGTAAGTTGAGAAGTAATTAAATACTAGAGATTTTGCTAACAAATGGAAAGCATGCTCGACCGACTGGCGCTGAAGACTGATGTTGGATCGAACATCCTCATGCACCCAGCTGTACATTACATTGAAAAATTGAACAAAAAGTCTATCCTCCTCTTACACCAGCACACCCTTTCCAAATAAGTCTTCCCGTTCTGAGCCCGCAATCCTGGCCCTAAGACCTGTAGCAACCCCAATCATACATTCCCTTCTCGCACCACGCATACACTCCCTGACCATACCTTCTTGCACAAGCCGCCGGCATATCCACATTCAGGTATTGTTGATTGAAGTGGCCATTAGTGCAGGACCAAGCGCCGCAGGTCAAGTCGTATTGCTTCACATATGACTCCGAATTAGAGCCGTACTGGTCGCGGCAGACCTTGGGCATGTCGAGGCCGCCGAGATATGTGGCACGGGCTGCGACGGCTGGTGCAGCCTCTGGGATAGTTACGGCTTCTGTGGCGGGAGCAGCGAGAACGCAAGTGGTGAAGGCTAGGAAGGCGATAAGGAGGGTCTTGGAAAGCATGGTCGTGGTTTGCTAGGAATTGCGGTGAGTATAGTGCTCTATCAATGGGTAAATCGAAATGCTCGCGGGCCATGTGAACAGCCAAGAAGAGGGGACTTCGACTTTCTTACGTACCCAAGCGAGATTGAGTTGTGGTAAGTTAGAAGATGGTCGGGTTCGTGGGAAAGTATTGGGGTCGATGAGCGAGGAAAGGAACGTTCAGAAACCAGATTTTATAATGTTTCGTTCACAGTTGAGCCGGTCGGACTTCTCGGACTTCGTGCAATTGATGCGTAGTTGTTCTTGTCATCATTAACTATAAGGACGTGCGCTGTAAGTTATATGTCGCGGCTGCCTGATATTCCTCAATCCTTCGTAAAATATTAGGTCCACGGATGAGTAGCCTTGCTCACCTGTCATCAACTGCAAACCACGTTCAGTCGTGCCAGCTTCAGCAGTTATGCCAAGGAAGGATTGCACTAGCTCTTACTACGACTCAATTGTGCCACATGGCAGCATAAGTGGCATGGAGAAGACCGAGAAGTCCTAAGAGATGTCCGACGAATCTGAAAGGAGATCCGAAAAGCGTTAGAAATAACGTGACCCCGCTACCGTTTACAAGCTCACATCACAGTGATGCCTCTTCCTCTTCCTCCAACGCGATTGCCGGAAATTCTTCCACGAGCCAGCCAGCTAAGTGTCTGTGTTATGTCCACTGATCATCTTTCGAACGATGTCGGAAAAACCTCCTACTTGTCGGAAAAACCATTGGGTACGCTGTCTCCGGGAACATACGAGGGATAGGAGGCTTGCCAAACGAAAGCAGCCAGCGATGGCTACGTTAAGGCACAGTGGGCGCGATGTCTTCGTTGAGATACGACGGGGCACTTTTCGGACATGTTTCAATATTCACTCGTCGGAAGAGACCATTGACGCTTAAACCGTAGACCCCATTAAGCCGCTTCACGGAAACTTGCGAGTGTACACAATCTGGAGGAGGGGAATGTATGGACCATGATACCCCGAGAAAAGAAAGTCCTCGCGATGTTGTCCCGAGCACATCCAGCGAGTTCGAGAAGTGCATCGGCCAGCGAGAGGTTCCACGGAGGACTTGATGTCGTTATAAGTTTAGCCGAACGAAGCGTTTTCGGCGCACATCTTCAATCAAAGCTCACTTAACAACTAAAATTACTCACCTGCGCGATTTGTGATTTCCTCCCATGCATCCTACACCCCACCCCCACACCTCCTTGCTGAGTAACCGCGCAAAACCATGAGTGACCCAGCCCGACGAATTCTCGGGCAAATTCTGATTGGCAAGGTCTCATGTACCTGAGCGAAAGCAAGGAAGATCTGCGTCGGAGAAAATGTCGATGCGCGATATACGGGCGGTTCACGCAAGTGCGCGGGCCGAAGCATCGGCTTTGAACAACATGTGAAACACCATTGGAAGAAGAAGTCTTTTTGGTCGTAAATTATCGGTATCTAGAAGAAGGAAACGGTCAGGTTCTTACTTGCACTGCCTCGACGCCCGAAAATTGTTGAAGGGGCCTGCTCTACGTCTTTTGGCGACGTCTCTTGCTCCATTTGGGTATTCGTAATCGTAAAATTCATGAGCTGAGTGTTTGGCAGCTCCGTTGGTGGATAGTAAACATGTGTCTGGCTGTTCGGCAGCTCGCCTTTCGCTGTGGTATTCGACTAATCATGACGCCGGTGTGGTCTTACCAAGAACCGAAAGCGGCAAGAGATAGATGTAATAGGAGAATGGTTTCATCTAGGCAGTGGCGAGAAGTCACTCAATGTCCTTGGTGTTGACCGTTCAGACCTCTGTACCACGGAGACGGCTGATGTGGCCCTGCGTGCGCGCCAAGAACGTCAGCATTTATCAGCAAAGCTAGTGCGGGTGCTGGGCGGGCTCATCTGACATCTGGAAACGATTCACTCACATTCAAATCCGTATCCGAATCCAATATCATATAAGTGGTCGTCCGTTGCTCCTATGTTCGGCGACGAAAACTGCGTTGATAGACCTGCATCCGGAGTGCCGTCGACCCCGTTACTCCCAGGAGTGAACACTCCATTCGGCGAATCCGCTCCTAAGTTTATTGCCGACCAATCAATATTCTCCCACTCGACGAGGTCAGGCTCTGCGACATGGTGCTGCAATGGGCCCACGGGACTGTTTGCGTCTTCAGCTTTTGAGGGCGGTTCGAAGTATGGCTCTTGCCTACGTACAAGCGTTAAGCAAATAAGCATGATTGCGGGAAGATGCAGTTCTCTAACCTGAGATTAACAATGCGTCCCCACAGGAAACGTACTGCCTCGTTCAGCTTGTAGCTGACCCAGCCACAGAGATGGAGGCGCGCGAGCAGCGCTTCCGCCGAAGTGATGCCAAACTCGCCGCAGGCCAAAGAGGCCTGATATATAAACCAAGTGCTCTCGACCGAGCCTTCCGCTGAGATGGCGCCGATGGAAAGGATCCATAGGAGGAGGTCGGGACAGTATTGCCACTGAGGACGGGTGGTGCAGTTGAGTGCTTTTTCAAGTCGTTTGCTGGCTTGCAAATGCAGAAGATGGACGTCAGCTCTACGTTGGAGCGCCTCTGTAGTCCGTACAGTGAATATCAGAAGCGCGACGCACAAAGCATCTTCCAAGGGCGATATGTGGGTCTCGTTCTCGCGCAGCCACTTCAGCAGCATACACTCAAGAACACACGAGAAGTTCTGTATGTCCAACGGATCAAGCGGAGCGCTAGGATCGCTAAACCATACGTTGAGATCGGCGATTAGTGTGAGCACCAGCTCTACATGTTCTGTGAGAGTGTCTTGGACGCCGGCATGCCGGCAGTAGTCCATCAGATGCTGTGAAATTTTGGATTGGTAGCCAGGTGGGTGGCGAGGAAAGGTAGCGTTGCTGATGTAATGCATTGCCGTCGGATTTGGTGTGTCCAAGTTAGCGATGGCGTGAGCAGTGGAATGCCTGATGCTCAGTAAGCGAATGCCAAACCGGTTCGGGCCGGGGTGCGTGGGGAAATCATGTTACACACCAAAGTATAAAAGCTTGCAAGATGCGATTTGAATTGATCGCTTGTAGTCCACCTCGAAGCTGGACCATTCGTCGCAGCCCGTTATCGTGTATCGCATACTGGTTGGGTTGGTCCTCATCCAGCCTCTCCCGATCGAATTGTGGCAAACACAGGCTTTCTTCAACTGTGAGAAGGTTGAAGACCGCACCGATGTTCGCGTCCGATATGCCCACACTCACATCGGGGTGTGAGATTGCTGCGTTGATGGCCGCGATTGCCTGAGCTCGATGGTGGAGGATGGTGTCGACCGAGCATCTGCCCACGATGTAAAGATGCAACGCTGCAGTACAAAGTAAGCTGTGCATGAACCCAGGATTACTTATTGCTGTGCCAAACCAGTCGGACTTCATCAGTGTTGACCGATTTCTGATATCCACAGCAATAATTCCAGGGGCCATCTGAACAACAACTGCGTGGTTCCTGTCAGCCTTCGATCATTTCCAACGTAATCATATTCCAAGACCAGCCCGACGGAATTGCCGAGGCGGCAGATCCATTCTCGCTAGAGACTGTTGTGGTGTTCGCTCGCACAGCCGTATACTAGGATAAGTTCCACAGACTCGGTACTTTGCAAGATTTTACAAATGGAAACGCAGGGTCTCAGACTTACAGTGTTCCAAAAGCTCCGATACACTTCCGTTCATCTCGACAGATGATGCCCGGAATGGATCGAACAAGCTGCTGCTCGGCTCTTCGTCGGGCGAAGGGGGTTTCAGTAGGAGACATCTCGGACACACTTTTTGTCCCGGCCGACACAATAAGATTTGGCACTCCGGACATATCTCGCCTTTGACGGCGTAGTGTTGAGATTCCACGTATGGAAAGTAATCGGGTCTGTTGAGCAGAATTGGAGGGCTCGGCGTTGCCGTGTTGGACGTAAGTAACGAGTCGGGAGTACCCGCACTTCTTGGGCTTGTGCTTTCTTCGCTTTTCCTTTGCTTTGCTGCGTTCTTGCTGGTGGACCATGGGCGCTCTCTCCGCGCTTTCTGCATAACAAAGGAGCGAGCATTCCGACGACCTTGACGAGATGTCTTTGCCTGCGCCGCATCGACAAAAAGGAAGTCTTGCTGGACAGGCACGGTTGGCTGTTGGCGCGGTCTTCCCTGATTGCTATCCCTCTGACTATCCATCCTTCACCCCCAGCGCAGGACCAGCGGAGTGCCGTGCTGTTGCCTGTATCAGAGAGGGTTGATGATGGGCCTTAGAGGTACGATGGGTAGGATATTGCGAGCAGTGATGAGGCCAAAACTTCCTAATCGATGCTCAATCGCCACCATTTTGCTTTGCACATTTGCCGGAATGCCTTGGGCTGCGGTTGCTGGGTACCCTGAGGTGCAACTTGATGCCTTGGAGGGGCTCGAGACGTGAAACTATCAAAGACCCGATTCGTATTAGAGGCTGCAGAAGCGAGCTCGGGAGTTACAGGGTGTCTGCTGCCGATGTCAACCTCTCGCATGCCTATGTATTGGTGTTGTGGCTCCAAACACGGTCGTAGAAGGCTTCCAGAACGTCTGTGAATGTAGCAGGACAGCAGAGGTATATGTAGGCTATGACCATGCGGCTTGCCTCTACCGGAGCTGCACGAAAATGGTATCGCTGGGGAACTATGGTTGGCGCTGTATGGAAATAATCTGCTGTCCGTTCTGAGAGGCGGGCTGACAGATGAGGCGATGTCATCATGTCAGAGAATTTGAAGTTCTTGAGGCGGATCAAACGTCATGTTAGACATGAAGATGGCCAGTTCGAGAGCCTCCCTCCCTTGGTTGGTACCACCGAATCGGAGCTCGCGACCAGATGCTCGGCAACCACCAACGCCTTCGAAACCGCAGCAGATCTTCGACATCTGCGCTGATAACAATTATTGTGCGAGCGCGCAACCTGTGCATACATCAGAAGCTGTTTTCCACGGGACCATCCGTATCTTCTTCCGGTATACCTATTTTGAGCCGCCTCTTGCCTTCGTGTCGGCGAACTATTGTTACTAAAGATGTGGTGTGGTCTTGCAGCTCTCGGACCAGCTGCAGGGGTCGTGAAGGACCCTTAGCTTTTGCGCGACATCGCACGCGGAGGCATCACAATGTTGCAAACGCGTCAATTGCGCGAGACGAGTGAAGCTGTTGTTGTTATGGAGACTCGCCGGTGCGTCAACGTCGGTTGAGTGGAACAAAGCCGCTCCGATCCGGTGACGTCGTTTTAAGAACCGCCGACTACACCACTACATCGCCGCAGAGCCGTTCTACTCTCGCGATGACAGATCGACACGGTCTCGCAGGCAAGTCGCCTTTATGGAATTGGAATTGATAGTGGCGCTCAAGGACTGACTGGGATGCGCGGACTTAGGCCTCTCGTATACAGATTTTCCTACGCACTTGCTTCGAGCCGAGCTGCACCGGAGACAGCAAGAGCAAGATGGGCGACCAGCTTGCGGCACTAAAGGCGGTAGAGGCCATTACAATACGCCGCTGCACGTGTTTGCGCTATTTCTAATACTCACGCTGAGTACAGCAGGTACGTTGGGTGGTTGGAAGGTATTCATGGCTCGACGCGCAAAGCTGACCTTCATCACCAGCATGTAGCTTTCCCATCATCGTCAAACGCTTCCCAGGGATTTCAGTGCCCCATCAGTTCCTGTTTCTGTCCAGACACTTCGGCACCGGTGTTCTCATCGCGACAGCATTCGTCCACCTCCTACCGACCGCGTTCGAATCACTCACGGACCCATGCCTTCCATACTTCTGGAACCAAGGCTACTCAGCCATGCCAGGCCTCTTAGCAATGACGTCAGTATTCATTGTGGTTGGCATTGAGATGATCTTTGCCTCGAAAGGGGCAGGACACTCGCACTCGATCGACTATGAGAGCCTTGGTTTGGACGACCACAGCGATCATGCGCGCCCAACCCATAAGAGAAGTCACAGCTACGGACGGTATAGCGACGGCACTTCTGGAGCCAATGGCCATGTGCCAGACATTGTGCTGCATGACTTGCCCTCCTCGGAACGCTTGATGGACGGACGATCGCCCTCGCTGGCATCTCCAATGACGCCACATGCATCCCAAGCCAACGGACGCGTCTTGCGGCAATCACTAGATGACGATAACGACTCGGATCTCGACATAAGGCCAGAAGAGCTTGATACACAAGCAGCTGCCGAGGACTCCGAAGACGAGCAGCACCTACTTCCCCACTCAAATACCCGCAAACCGTCCCGTCTCCCCCGCTCCCACTCTCCAACCCCAGCCGATAATTCTGAAAAAACCGAAGCTCAAAATCAAAAACTCCTCCTCCAATGTCTCCTTCTCGAAGCCGGCATCCTGTTCCACTCCGTCTTCATAGGCATGGCCCTCTCCGTCGCAACCGGGACTTCTTTCGCCGTGCTCCTCGTTGCCATCTCCTTCCACCAGACCTTTGAAGGTTTCGCACTGGGATCTCGCATTTCTGCCATTCGCTTTCCAGCCGGATCCACGAAACCGTGGCTCATGGCGCTGGCATACGGGACTACGACGCCGATTGGCCAGGCGATCGGGCTCGCGATACACACTTTGTATGACCCGGCGAGTCAAACGGGCTTACTGATGGTTGGCTTCATGAATGCGATAAGTAGCGGGTTGTTGCTGTTTGCGGGTCTGGTGGAGCTTCTCGCCGAGGATTTCCTGTCCGACGAGAGCTATATTACCTTACATGGGAAACGACGGTTGCAGGCTTGCGCAAGTGTTGTGAGTGGTGCAGCTTTGATGGCGCTTGTCGGCGCATGGGCATAGGTGCCGTGAATATGAGCACTATTTCAGAAAGTTTTTGGGTCTGTGGCTGATTCAATGCAGAGACGTTGCTTCCTAATCATAAGTAGTACGGGGCACGGACCTGAATCTCCTGATGTATCGCGTATCGGCAGGGCACGATGCAGTGATACTCTGCGTAGTCACAGTGACGGAGGGCCTAGATCTTTGAGACTGACCCTTTTCTAGCCGCTGACCTGGGCAGAATCGGTACATTATAAGCTTACATGAGGCTGCGAGGCTGCACTGCTATTTTGGAAATGTGGAGATGACGATTGCTTCCTTGCATTCTCGAATTTTCGATGCATACCGGACGGCCATGGACGACTGAAGCAAGCACCATTGCATCTCATTCTTTGATGTTGTAGTCTAGGATCCAGCTTGCTACGACCTACTTCATTACAAGCGTGGCGGTAGACTCGAGGAGGGTCCATTCTCCAATAGTGTCGTGGAAGAGCTATATTCAGGCTCGGCAAGCCAAGCGACATGCAGTCCATCCTCCAGTCGCTCTCCGTTTTCTCAATCGGTCTTCCTTTGATTGTTCTTCGGCAACAGCAGAATCCAAACGGTTGATCAAGAAAGTCAATGGGATGCAAACATCGCGAGAGGGCAAAGTTTGCATCGTAGCCGTGGTGCTTGCTACAAGCGGTATGCACAAAGCGGATTGCAAACGTTGGTGCTTACTGTCAGCTACTCGTTCATAACCCGCCACGCCCCGGATTCTCAGTCGCCGCGGCCGCCAAAACACGATGGATCCAATCGCACTGCGCCTTCGTATCGATGCGTGCAACGACAGTGATATCACCAATCTACTCTAGCCGTGGCCCCAGTTTCTTCTCCGTGGACTGACAGTCACGTTGTTAACAGTTGACGATGGCTACATTAACACCATGCTTCAGAGCCACCTTGCTTTTGCACAAACGACGCTAACTGACTTGAGCCGAGACATGCAACCTGCGTATGAATGGGTGACTGAGCTTGTACATCCCGTCCGTGGCTTACACAGCCTGAGGGAAGTCGAGATTGTGGAGGATCTTCACAGCTTGGCAAGGCATGTCATGGTCTGGCGTGTTCCGCCTCGACTTGTGGATGCGTTTCGAGTCGCTGGTGTGGACTTTAGACTTCAGCTGAGAGCCCGGGTACGTCGTCAGTGAACCGGACGGTGCGCTCAGGCAATATGAATAGACGACGGATGATGTGATTTGGAAGGCTGTTTGAAGGCAAGGTGGTAAAGCAGCATGAGGGTCTTTAGTACCCCAAATTTGGCATAGCCTACCAGTGGATAGAGCAGGCAGTGATCCGATTGGTCCGTAGTAGTATTCGGGTCGGTTGTAGTAGTATTTAGACCGGACAACATGTCAACTAGAGACGCCTACCCGGTATGATCGCTGCAGAGAAAGTGATTTGTGCGCTTTGTGGACTACGTGGAACTTAAAGGGTTGGGGGGTTCACAACTTATGAGAAGCACCGATACCTAGCCAAAGAAACAAAGAGTACAAAAAACATGACGCAGTAGACGATGTGACGTCAATTTCAAGTTCATAGCCTATAATCGGAGACTTGAGGGCATCCTCGTTCGTTCATGAAGCATGATGTCATTAGTTTTGAAGCTGAGCGGAGTAGATCTGATTGACAAAGTAAATTAGTTGTTGGTAGGGCCTTGTACGATCGTACGGGTGAATAACAACAACGAGGTTCTTCTGTGACTTGGTATTGTGATTGCTTGATCTATGAACGTGGGTGCTACGAAGGTATAGCTGAGCTCGGCCACGAGTCGGACCGATGTAGGATCGAGTCGGCTCGTTGGCCAGCATTGAGTATCCGACGTCTCTACCGATACTCACGATTCGACATTAGTTGCATATAAAAGGGAAGATCAAATGATAAAGAGCTATATGAGCGCAAGGAGCTAATCTCCAAGTAGTAATCATGTCATGAATCGCGAGATGCAGTCCTTCTCCATGCCTTTAAGGACTCCCTCCTTCGACCCGTTTCTCCATTGCAGAGTTCAGCTCAGTTGGTATCGAACATCTCCCCATCTTGATTGGTGGATACACCACCGCTAACACTCAATATAGACTAGCGCCTATATATACAAGCTGAAAGCTGATTTATCCCGTCGATGCAACCACCACGACACTTGACTTCCACCATCATAACTCTTCCAAGCGCCATCCAACTCCCAAACATGACCTCTCGCTGGCATCTCGATCGCCACTTCTTCCGCGAGACCAGAGAAAAACGAGAAAGAGAAAAACGCCCCAAACTCATCATCAAACACATCATACCAGAAGCCCAGATGCAATCGCAGGAGCAAAAATCTGTGCTGCGTCCTGTGCTGCCTAATCCGTCGCTCTCAATTTACCGCCACGTTGCAAATGCTGGCAGTGCACGTATCCTAGCCGAAATACCAGTAGAGATAATAGACACGATACTCTCCTATCTAGACGTAAAAGAATGCCGTACCCTCCGCGCAACGCACACCATCTTCAGATCCTCAGCCCAAGCGCGCATATACCACGAGCTAGAATTCTGCGACTTCCGGCCCCCTAGTCTCTGCAAGAAAAGCGACACGGCCGGTTTCTTCCGCATACTCGAGGCGCAGCCCGCGCTGAAAACGCACATCAAGGCGCTGCGGCTCCGGAGTCTCGTGGATCCTACGATTCAGCAGTATATTACTTGTTTCTTGGCGCGCGTGTTGGATGCGTTGGGTGGTGTGAGGAGGGTTACGGTGTGTTTTGGTAGTGCGACTGCTAGTGCGAAGGCGTTTGTGGAGGCGCTGGGGACGTTGGGGACGAGGTATTACTTTGCGCACCGTTCTTCGTTGCAAAATTGGCGTACTAATAATGTCTGTCATGGATATACAGCCTAGTCCATCCTTCACTCGCGGAAATACACATCGAGTCCAGCCACACCTCGCCCACCATGCTAACCGAACTCTCCCACTTACCCACCACATCCATCAAACTGCGCCATGTCTCCGCATTCGCGCTGCCAGACTGGCGCCTGACGCTCTTTTTCGACGGCATGGCACATCTCCCCTCGCTACGATGTCTCGACCTAGCAAACTTACAAGTCTCAGCAAAGTGGCTCGCACATATATGTCGCAAAGTCACCAACCTCACCGACCTACACATGCTCGTCCCACAACACACACTCAACGCAGACGTATCCGACGCCTTACTTCCAGCCGCGCCTCGGCTGCGCGACTTGTCAATCAGGCGAGGCCCCAGATGCGCGTTCAAAGCTACATACGGCGCACCCGTCTATCTACAGCATCTCACCGCCCTACGCACACTCTCACTCTCCACTAGCTTCCTTATCCAACCCACCCAGTGCCCCACGCCGTGTACACGCGTTCCGGCCGGCTTGATCGCCACGCTGGACTTTGAATCCCCGCTGCGCAATCACGTTCCGCGCACACTTACCCGTCTCGCACTGCACTTCGACAAGCCCAACTTATTGCTCTCGCGCAACGACATGTGGGCGCCGCTCGATCCGTCGCGCGAGGAGTTCGAGGGGTTGGTCGGGTGGTTAAATGGGGTGGGAGATAAGAGCAGGATGGCAGTGGTGGAGTTGGTGGAGGGGTGGCATTGTTGTGAGATGGGGATGGGCGAGAGGGTGTGTGGGGGGAGGGTGTATGATGGATTGGAGTATGTGTTTTGTGAGGGGGGAAGGAGGGTGTTGAAGAACGAAGGGTTGGATGTTAGGGTGCGTGTGTATGGGCGGGGCGGAATGGTTGTTCAGAGTGGTGACGTGGGCATCGGGGTGTTGGGGCCTGAGGGAGATGATGTTGAGGCTGTGTGATGGGAGATACGTCAGGCTGGGGTAATACTCTCTGATGCGTTAGGACGTGCAAACTGCGTACAAGCAAGTAATACTCTTAAATCTTGTAAACATACCATCATATACATTCCAAATCGTAAATTTTCTGCCTTTTGATTAGATCCTAGGTACTTATTACCTAGCTAAATCAAAAAAAAAAGTCGCATGGCTAAAAAACCTTCGTCTTTGCTAATTGTCCAGAGGATCATGGAGCCACATTGAAAACAGAGAATGAAAACGCATGCATGGTTGTTGATGTTCAAAGTCGTGCAACGATGGACTGTACCACCTCCACCCAAACTCCCATAGTCTCCTAAAAACCCCATGGAAATAGATGCAGTGTCAGTACATCAACCCAACTGTCTAATTGTTTCACCACGTAATGTGACACCTATTCCCAGTCATCCAGACGCGTAGATCCAAAATCGTGAACAACGGTGGATAATTCCAAAGAAGTACTGTGCAAGTCGACCCAAAGTCCGCAAATGCATGTACATATGCAACTAGCACTTCCGCCCTCGTGATTCTCACACCCACTCCAAACCAAACAAGACATCGCTTCACTTTACGCCTCAAGAACAATCTTTGCACATGTAAACAGTAACTCTGGTATTCCGATCCATGCCTTGCATATCTCAATATCATGCCAAAACTATAACTATATCTCATATACAATCCAACCTCCATGCAAGATGCCCAGAATGCATCTAGAATATATGTCCTGCTATATGTGCAAAGGGTGCGTGTCCCTCCGATGAGCCTAACCATGAGCAGGTATGATTGCGCCAGAGATAAATACCACCAAGAGATGCGGAAAAGCGCTAGAGTGCGCCGAAGAGCGCCGGAGTAGGAGTCGAAGGGGGTAATCAGGGAGTCGTAAAAGGGCGTGTGGAATCATATGCAGGAAAGGCGAATACATGTTGTCGGTATAGGTACCACTCGATTACCGGTTCCCAGCCTCGAGCTGTCCAGGCGTAGGCGAAGCCGCAGAAACAGCATTGTCGGGCCGACTAAACAAGTGCCTACCCGGCACACTCAAGATCCTCGACTGCCACGTCGGCGCCGGCATCGTAGTACTCTGCTCAGTCTGCGGCGCCGCCTGTCGACTCGGGCGAGCAAAGCGCCCAAAGCGATCGACGCTCTGTGTCTGCGCGCCCCCAGGCCCAACAACAATCACCCTCGATCTGCTAAACAAGTTCCCGCGATTCGTTGTCCACACGGCCTGCGGGTGCGTTGGTGACCTCAGACCAGTGCGTAGACGACCACCTTGTGTCTGCTCAGCCTCGCCTTCTGGGCGCGGCTTGGGCACGTAGTAATCGGCCTTGCAGAGCGGGCAGCATGCGCGGCGGGCGGTGAGCCAGGGATCGACGCAGGAGGCGTGGAAGGCGTGGCCGCATGTTAGGCCGCGCACGTCGTCGTCTTCTTCGAGGGTGTCGAGGCAGATGGCGCAGGTGTCGCCCGGCTCGGCGAGGAGTTCGGGGGCGGTGGCGGTGCGGATGGGGTCGTCTTCGTCGTCGCTGTCGTCGGTTGGGGGGGAGGTTTCTTTGGTGGGTGCGAAGGACTCTGTTGTGGTTGCTACTACGGGTGACTTCTCGACGTCTTTGTCGGCTTCTTTTGGTCGGACGTCATGGCTTGCGCGTGGGGAGATTGGCTGGGCGGAGGAGTTGGCTGTTGCTTGGTCTTCGCGGGCCATGGACAGCGCTGTGTCGGGTCGTATAGAAGATGCGCCCTCGTCCTTTGCAGAGATGACGCCCTCGACGTCCTTCATGCTAGCCGCCCGACTCGCAGGCGCAGTTGCAATGCCTCCGCTCGTTGGCAGTCCTTCCGTCTCCCGACTCGACTTCCACGCCTTGTACTTGGTGACAGGGAAGCGGTCCGTGACCTCCTCCATGGTCATCAGCTTCTTCTCTCGCCTCCTCCTATGTGGTCGGGGAATCGTATTCATGTCGATGGGCTCGCCATCGGCGGCGGCTTGGGCTGCGCGGCGGCGGTTGTAGCGGAAACAGTACTTGACGCCTACGATGATCCTGCGTAGCGAAGGGGTCAGCAAAAGCGATTACTGGGCCGCAACAGCACGCAGCGTACCATAAGTTCGTGAAGACGACACCGAAACCGAGGGCGACGAAGAAGAGCAGCGGCGAGCTGGTGGGTCCGCCTCCTCCGCCTCCGCCTCCACCTCCGCCTCCATTCTGCGTCGGTGCCGGACTGGGTGTTGGGGTCGACATGATGATTCTCAGTAGTTCTGCGTGTCCATATGTCTATGTGAGTGGCAATATCAGCGCGGACAAGTCAATGCCAGTCGCGCGATGTGGTGTCGCAGTCGACGGCCGGATGCGGCAGTGAGACGTTGGCCGGGTGGATAACACGTTAGGGGAATGCTGCGACAAAGCTTGGTCCTCTGCGATGTTGCGCACTCTAAGAGCCGCAATGCACGCACGTCGATGTTGAAGTGTGGTGTTCGTCGCACGAGTCGCACAGGCGGGAAGGTCGAGGTGGTGGTGACGGCGACGACTGCGGGCGTGGCGACTAATAGGGCTGGGAGCAGCCGGCTGAGCGACTAGCCGGGGTGTGGATGTGAATGCCGATTGCCACACCACGCACAATAGCACTGCGACAACTACAATTCTAGGTGAATGCGCACACTAGGAAGACGGCAGGCCATGCGATCGGGCGTGCACCTGTCCCGGCGTGTCAGATCGGGGTGGGCGACTGTGCTGCAGTATGTAAGATGTTGGGTTGGTGAGAAAGTGGGTGGGCCAGGGTAGGATAAAGTCGCCAGCCAAGTTCCATGCTCGTGTTAGGCCCAACACCAAACGCTCGCTCGAACTCCTGCTTTTTGCACGAAAGCGCAAATGGGACATGCCGTGCGAGGCCAGAAACATCGCCTCGCGCGTGCCACACATGCTGCTTGTGCTTCTTGCGTACCATGCTTCCTTCTTCGAGGCCGTGTGTACGACGACACATGGGATCTGGCAAGCCGCGGGCCGGATTATGCGCACCACCATCGCGGGACTTCTCTATATTGCTTGTGCTTATGCGCTCGTACACTTGTCCGCTTCAGTCGATTTGTACGCTCCATACTGGACTGCAATCGTAGACTATTTTCCATCATGAAGACAAGACATCAATTGATCTTGCTCGAACACTCTTCATGTTCAGATGCCAGCCCAAAGTGGAGCTGGGGAAAGAGCGCTAAACCCCTAGCGCGCGAGTCTATTCTACACCCACACGATCACCTGCAGCACGACCAGCTTTCCGCGCCCCATCACACGTTCTCACCCAGAAGATCGTCGCTGTAGTCCAACACGCTCAGTAACTCGGCATTCTTTCCCCTCGTGACACCTTCACACTCTTTGCGGCTAACGCGATTTCGAATTGGGCTACACGCAAAAATTCGACGCCACGTGAGCAGTCGACTACACAGCAACCAAGCATGACGGAACCAAATCCAATCGTCTTTTTCGATGTCACTCTGGGAGGTACGTGTTACTACCCCACACACTATCCTTACCATTGCGCGTCCAGTCTTGGCTTTGGGCTCGGTCCAATGCATACCGACTGACACATCATTCCAGGAGAAAAGCTGGGCCGCATCAAGATCGAGCTCTTCAAAGACATCGTCCCCAAGACAGCAGAGAATTTCCGGCAATTCTGTACCGGCGAGACGAAGAATGGACGGGGTCAGCCGCAGGGGTATAAAGGGTGCAAATTTCATCGCGTGGTAAGTCCATCAAGCGAAGCGAATCCGTGAGATTTAGATGCTAGGGAGTAAAGAGGCAGAGGTGATGGAAAACAAGTCAAGGTACTGATACATGACAGATCAAAGGCTTCATGATCCAAGGCGGCGACTTCATAAACGGCAACGGCACCGGCTCCCGCACAATCTACGGCGTCGAGAAATTCGCAGACGAAAATTTTACTCTCAAACACGATAAGCCAGGCCTATTATCAATGGCTAACTCAGGGTCAGTAAATCAGCCCAAATTTCATCCAATCGCAATCCCACTCCCACATCTAACCCTTTATCATGACGGACAATTGACTTTCGCGCAGTCCCAACACCAACGGCTGCCAATTCTTCATAATCACGTCGCCAACCGGCACCCCGCATCTCAACGGCAAGCACGTCGTGTTTGGCAATGTGGTGGAGGGCATGGATGTCGTGACTAAGATTGAGAGTACGAGGACGTTGTCGAATCCTGAGGGGAAACCGGCGCTGGATGTGGTGGTTGCGATGTGTGGGGAGATGTAGAAGTGGAGTGAATGTGGGTGGGGGAGGGAGATGAACAGGTTCCCAAATGAATGGAAGACTGATGAGGAAGCTAGCCTAGAGGCTCCAAATTAATGCGCCCCTAACGACTAAAACCGAACTGTCAAGATGGTGTTTTCTTTTTAAGGTGCTAGGACTTTGGATATGCGCTGGTGCTTTCAAAGACCTTGGCCGTAATCAACAAAGCACACAGTACTTCGAAGAAACCATGTCTGTTCCCCACTCTATGCCAGATCCCGCGAACGCACGTCCAATCCCTTGTACAACACCCATCGCATCCTTCCCCATTCCACTAAACCATCCTAAATTCTTCCTCAAGGCCCTTCTGACCAACCAGAAGCAACCTCAATGAAGAAAAACAAACAATACTTTGACACAAACCAAACAATCGAGCCGGAGATACTCATGGGCCGACCACGCACCCGCCTGAGATCTATCCCTCAATCAGAATATCTTACTTTCATCCTCCCAAGTGCCGATGCGAATTGTCTGGATATCCGCCTATCTCGAAATACAATTGATCCAGCGCAATTGTGAGTCCGCGAGGCGAGGGAGTTGCTGCGATGCTTGGTGGCGACGGTCTTGCTGTCGGTCTAGTGTCGCTAGCGTGGGAACTTGAATGTGAAGTTCAGGTTCGGGTGCTCATTCTGACGCAGGGCTAGCGTGGCGATGCGTGCATTGTCGTGATGGAACGACGGATGCCATCAGAAATGATGATGATGGTGTCTGGAAAGAATATGATTCTGGTGGAATCGGGTGTTGGGGTGGAGGAAGACGGAGGAGGAGGTAGAAGTGAAACCGTTGGTTTTAAGATGTCGTTCGTGATGGATGCTAGAATCGCAAATGGCGAAGTGAACGAGTAGTGGTTGAGTGCGCCCTAGATGGAGATGTAGAAAGGAAGCGGGGTGAGCCTAATCTATAGTTCCGGGAGAGAGGTGAAAGTTTGGACTTGGCGGTTCGCTGCGGCCTTGAGCGCGCCAAGCGAGTGTGCAGATGACGTGTGCCTTTGTGGGTGACAAAATCGAGTAGAAGTACCAGTCTCCCAGTGATTGTTCGGAGCAAAGCCCCAGTGATCATGGAGCAGAGAGTGAATAAGACAAATATGCCCGCCAGCAGAGAACCTGGCAATCTCATTGGCTTCTGAGGACTTCAGTCACAGCCAGACTCACGCTCGAGCTGAGCGAACGCGCATATTTCCTTGCCAGGCAACCATGCCAACATGCGGAGCTAGCGGCAGAACAGCGATCTTTGCAAGAGCCCAGGGGGCGAGTTGTCTGGCGCACTCCATATCCAGTATTTTCACAGCGTAGTTTCTTTCTAGCTGAGCTTTTCATCGCGTCGTGAACAGTGTCTACAAGGATGTGAATACCTCGCGCCCGGCTCACACTCTCACCCTCAAGTAGCGATTCACCTCTCTCTCGGTCAATTCATTTAGGCACTTCGCGACAATGGCTTTAGAACGCAAGTTCACGGATGCCGAGGACGACCAGGTCGAGAGCTACCTTGGTACCAGGTAAGCACACAACCTTTGCTGCCCGATCGCTAGGCGGCTGTACTTGGAGATTGCACTACCTGTTGTTCTCCAGATGGAACAGATTGTGACAAGCCACATTCATATTTATGTCGACACTCAGATGAAGTAGGGGATCGAAACATATGTGACATGAGTGTCTGAATAGTACCAGGCAACAGATATCAAAAGGAGTAGATTGCATACATATGTGACAGCCTCCACACCATGCTCTGACACCTGCTTCAAGGCTGGCAGAATGGAGTTCAGACTGTACGTGATGGAGACACGTTTAAAGGAATCAATCAGTGGAAGATCTGCGCGGGGAACTCATGATTGACTCCCAAAGCTCTTACGCATTCTTCCTCAAGGCACCTCTAGCAGAAGCCACCTCAATGAAAAAAGGTTTGACACAAACCAAGTACAAAGCTGGTGAGACTCGTGGGCTGACGTGCACCCTCCCAAGTTCAATCCTCGAACCAGAGTCCCTTACTTTCATCCTCCTAAGTGCCGGTGCGACCTGTTGCTGTACGTTAGAAGAGTAATCACACATGGGTCATGATCCTTGTATTCACTTAGCTGTCTAGATGATCGCCTGCCTCGGAGCATGAATGATCCAGCACATTCATGCACCCCGAAGGCGAAGGAGTTGCTAGTACTTAGTAGTGAGTGACCGGCGGCAGTCTCGCTGTCGGCCCAGTTTCACTAGCGCGTTTCCATGGATACGAGGGTGCGTATCCGAGAGAACTTGCTCATCCCGCTGCAATGCGTACATACCACGATGATGCTATGCAGGCACGGTCGCGCTGGAACGATACGTGCTGCCAAAGACTGGCAGGAATGGTGCCGTTGCTATTGGAACCAGTAATCAACGCCTCAATAAACATCCCCTTGACAAAAACCGAGCAGCGGCTGGTGCCCTCGCAGACGAAAATGTCATCCACACGGGGAGAATCTTTGAATCAGAATATCTTACTTTTATCCTCCCAAGAGCCGATGCGGGCTGTCAAAATGCCCGCCTTCTCTCCACGCGAATGAACCAGCGCATCCACGTGTCCCGAGGTCGTCGGGCGAAGGAGTTGCCGTTGTGCTCGTTAGCCAGTGACCGTGAGAAGACTTGCGCTCGTGCGGTGTGGCTGGTGATTGTGCGCCAAATGCATGACACTCGTGGATGTCGATGCATTGCGTATTCGTGCTGGTGCGGATAGCGCCACCTAGGAGGTGCTGAGTGTGAGCGGTATCGGAGTTGAGGGTGTGGTTGAGGTAAGGTGAAGAGCGAACCTTGGAAGAGTTGCGGATATTGAGGTAGAAGAAGATTAGGGTGAGGTCAAGCTTGAGTGTGGAAAGCGCGAGCGAAAGGGTTCGAAGAACTTGACCGCGCTCAGGCTGCAGCTATATTTCACACAAACCTTTCACCCATTGTGAAGGCGGGCGAATTGGAAGGAAGAGCGGTGGCAGATTTCTCGGGCAACCCTTCACAGTGGTGGCCATTGACGAGTTGCAAAGCGGTCGCTGAACTTCATGTTCTACCACGGTTTTCACTTGCTCACATGATGTAACCAGAAGCACAAGAGTGGGTCAACACTTACGTACCGAGCAGCCACGCGCACATTGCCACCAACAAGGCACCGGAGCATTCGTCTATAGATCATCCTCCTCAAATCTGGTTACGACCATGTACGCCGCGCACGATTGTTCTATTTTGTGAACATGATTAAGCCAGCTTG
>Ga0265780_10004014_pt1 | contig 19144 bp, 20 predicted proteins | sample P1T30metagenome_FD_192432 | JGI IMG/M metagenome (GOLD analysis project Ga0265780, IMG submission 192432) | Plant litter microbial communities from East Loma Ridge, Irvine, California - P1 T30 | ecosystem: Environmental > Terrestrial > Plant litter > Unclassified | place: USA: California...
TTCAGGGGTTCCAAATTCCGTGTTTCCCGAGACTTGCCTCGAGTGAGATTGAAGTCGAGAGGGAGTAGCTGGTCCTGTCCCAGTCTGAGCCATGATGCAGGTCTAGGCAGATGAACATGAGTTGCTGCGTTATTTCGGGGAACGAGAGGATGGACGCGCTGAGATCTCCCTGAGATTAGATTACAACTTGTAATATGAAGTGTCTGTGCCTTGCAACCACAAAGTCATGCTCATGCCTCTTCACTGCGTATACGGGTTGTATGGTATATGGTATGAACACTCAAGCATTACAGCCAGCTGTCCAAAAGACATTCAAACGAAATGGACATATCAACTACTTCCTGAGATGTCTTCGTGCTCTGCCGACTCAAGCTCAAGATAATGACTCCAATAGGTCCGTCACCTCTGTCTCTGATATCTGGGAGCTGACAGGTAGAATGACGATAGCCTTCTTCTGTCTCTCCGGACTTGATATGCTTGGTGCATTAGATGACATGACTACGATAGAGCAGAGAGAAGGATGGATAGAATGGATATGGAAACTCCAGTCTCGTAAGATTTGCCCTCAAGAGATAGCTGAAGATAGAATCTGGCGGATTTAAGGGATCAACATATATGGACAGTCATGTAGGCTAGATTGCCCGAGATGCTGGACAATACTGATACTTAGAATGAAGACACTAGTCCCGGTCATCTACCATCGACCTACACCGCTTTGATGTGTTTGGCAATCCTTCGCGCCCCGCTCGACAGACTGGATATAAGCGGACTATCACAGTTTCTGCGCTCTTGCCAAGCCGAAGATGGATCGTATGTCCCTGCCTGTCATCATGTCAGAATCGAATCACTAATGCCAGGTTCGCCCCTGTACCTCCAGAATGGATGGAAGACGGAGGTTTCCAGAATGATGTACGGATGACATATTGCGCTTCGGTCGTGATGAGTGTGATAGGCCGGTTTGGGGTCGAACTGAATGATGCAGTGACATTCATCAAAAGATGTCAAGTAGGCCATTTTCTCTACAACCTCGTCTCGGGGGAGAGCTGACGGTAGACGTGGGAAGGAGGTTACTCGTCCCGCCCAGGTGTCATTGAATCACAAGGTCAGCTCGTTGGCATAATACGTTGCTTGAAGCTGATTTCAGGCGGCACATCGTATTGTTCAGTCGCTTCTCTTAGTCTGCTGTCATCTGGAAATGATCTTCACGACGAGCATGAGACAGTACGTTGGCTGTCTCAGCGACAGATTGGAGGGTTTCAAGGTCGACCTGGGAAATTGGAGGATGTATGTTACTCTTTCTGGATAGGTGGTGCTCTATCGGTTCGTTCTCTGTCCCTCTTCTCACCTTATACCAAAGCCGAAGAGCTGATTAAAAGATTCTTGGCCATAATGCTCTGATCAATCAAGAGCCCAATATGTCCTTTTTACTCTCGGCACAATCCCCAATGGGCGGATTTGGGAAAGAACCGGAAGAATACCCAGATCCATTCCATTCCTACCTCGCGCTTGCTGCTTTGACAATTATGCCATCGGGCCGAGAGATGGGTTTGAGGGAGTTGGATGTCAGGTGGAATATCAGTCTGGAATCTGCTGAGTGGTTGCGGTTGGAGATCGAGCGGGTACATTCTGCAGAGTAAAGGCGAAGAGATCTGTCATACTGCATACAATCCTTATAGTTGTACAACCTAGAACCAACAAAATCTCTTCAAATGGGATCATGTACGCATACAACTTTGTCACACGTCGAATCAATCCTCCAAATTCTCTGATGCTACCTTCCGCTGTCGCCCTACCCAGACTTCACCCTTGACTGGCAATCCGCCCAAGCCTACCTGTCCCCTGACACCCTTCAATTGAACTTGAACATCCGCAGTCCCCTTGATCCCGGCTACTGCCCCTCCTTTGAATACGAGCTTACTAACAAATGCCCTCATCACCCCATCTCTCCCCTTCAGGATCTCAACGGGTATATCTTCCATTGGCGCTCGAACGGTAATCCAGTCGGGATGTTCTGGATTTTGATAGCGTTCTGACGTTGCTTTTAACCATTCTTCAGGATTGATATGACCGAATGCCTTGGGTGGGTATTCGTCTCCATCGCCTTCATCAGCGTCATCATCATCTACTGGACCGTCGTAGACCATGATGTCGGGCTTCACGGCATTGATATCCACATCGACCGCTTCCATGCCTTTCGGCAACGAGATCTCGGCCAAGACTGTGCCGGAAGCTAACAACTTTCCGCGCGATTCCGAGATCCTCATGGACTCGATAGTGACAGTCTGGATGATTTTCGGCTTAGGCGAAGGACCAGGGAACGATAGCGGAACCGAGATTGATGGCAGGGTAGACAATAGCCAATGGGGTGGTGTGAGGCGCGAGTGAGCGAAGGAGGGAAGATTTGATAGACCGCGGATGAGGATTGGGTTATCCCTTCCGCTGAGATAGTTCTGTAGAAAGACCGAGATGGCTGAATCGGACGCGTCTAGTCCAGGTGTAAAATCAGCGACGACCACGCCGTCTATGAGAATGTCGAGTTTATCGGCTGGTCCGCCCAGACGAAGAGGGGCGGTGATCACTTCTGCCATTGCTTGGCCGTCGGGCAGGTGGATCGAAAAGGGGAGATTGAACGGTAGAGTTACATTGAGGTCTGGAGCGATGTTGGGTAAAGTCGCACGAGCGTTGATATGGAGTTCATCACCCCTTGTACTAAGTGTATATGATTCGAGGTGGACAAGCGACGAGAGATTGAGCGGTTGACCGGGTAGTGGTAGACCAGGTAAATGTGGGACTGGGGTAATATCAGTCTTTCTGTTTCTTTTTTTGAACTAGAAAGAATGGGGATTCGACTAAAAAAGGAAACAATCATTGAGATTGTACTGGTGTTGAATAGGAGGGACTTACCTGGCATAGTGATTTGTTTTGTTACATCCAATTTCTCAATCTTGGCCCATCGAGAAAGGAAGCCTTGAAGAGGGATTGTAGCTTGGGCTTTGGGTACACCGATGACTACATTCAATTCACCATGTTCCCATGCTTTCTGGGCGAAAGCAAGGAGGTCGCCGGTCGATGCAATGGGTTTCGCCAAGGCCAAGATCGATAGAGGAGGTAACCAGTCCTGATTACTGGGCTTGACATTCCCGACGAGCGGGACTTGAAATTCGGACGGAAGTGATACGCGGAGAAGAGGGAATGTATCGAAATGATCCGGAAGGATGAGCACTTGATCGGGAATCATTACTCGAACAACAGGTTCGCTGAGTTGTGCCATCATCTTTCCAGCCGTCCAATGCCTCAGATTCTCCCACCAATCTGCCCCAGTTCCCCTATCGCCTTTCCAAACCGCTTGTTGCTTCTCCTCCTCATTGACCCATTGTTGAATTCCCAATGCTCTGTCCCAATCTATTCCAGCTCTCAGGCTAACATTTACCAAAATCCCATCTTCCGTCACATTCACGACCGATATTCCATCAGGCCCAGCATATTGAAAGGCAGTGTCCTGAAGTGAATCCAATTCGGTGGTCGAAGGACGGAATGAATTGAGTAGCAATGCCAAGAAAAGGCCAAATGCCGCTAGTAATGACAAGGAGATGATCAGCGCGATGTAGAGTATTGATCGAGTCCTCGATTCTCGCGCTCGTTCAGATTGGATAGCGGCGATGTGTGGATGGACTGGACGAGATTGGGAACGGCTTGGCGAACCATTGTCTCCTAGTAGTGGTGATCTCTCGCTTGGTGTGTCGACGTCCACAGCCCTTGCTTTGCCTTTGTCCTTCTTCACCATGTTGGCATGCTCCACTTGCCAGCTTCTCTGCGATGAGAACGACGTGAGCTTGATGAGTACAATGCATGACGACGCAAGGGGGCGACGATCACTTGGACTCCGCCGGAATTAGCCGGTGAAAGGCGTGGCGGGTGTAGAAGCGGTCTGGATTATACAACGCTCAGAAATGGCTCAAAAGGATGCAGGGCGGTCGAACTGGGGCACTTCGGATGTGGAGGGTCTGCCAGAGTCAAAGGAGAGACGTAGAGTAGCAACCTTGGGTGAGCAAAGTCGTTGGAGGGGACCTGACGAGCCACTGACAGAAAGGCATGTTCATCATTGATCAATTCCAGACGACTTGCGAAGATGGATCTTTGCGCATTAGCGAGGAACACTTGGTGAGTGGGCATCATTGTCAATTCCTCCTCGAGACGAAAGGTCAAGCTGAGACCTCAGATAGGGGGAGGCGGGATCTTCGGTATGAGTCCCCTGATCACTCGCTGCCGAGCTGACAGGATAGCTATGACCTGTGCCAGGCTTTTCTTACCCTCGAGCCAGTGCTGTATGGTCATCGATACTGGTTCTGACTTCCCTCAAGAATTCAGAGATCAACTCGAATCCCTCGGAAGGGGTATGATCTGGTTTAGAGCTCGGGATGGGCTTACGACCCGAGCTTTGAACATTTACTCTGGCTCAGCGATTGGGTAAGATACCTCCGACTGATTCGAGAACCCCTAATGAGAAGTGAGGGACACCAATCGTTTAGATACCTCTCGCCTGGACTGCAACTTCACCTTCGAGATCTGTTATTACCGCCATCACCATTCTCGGATCCACCGCCAGAATGGGTGCACATTGTCTGCGGTACATCCCGAGCGAGGGCGATGGTCGAAGAGCGAAAGATTCTGCAGTTAGGCAAGACTCAAGACGCATGGTCTGGTAATCTCGTATGGGAGCCGATGCCCGTGAGTTACAAAATCCACATTTACAGGAAGGGATACGCTGATTGGTAGTCCAGCTGTGTTCCAGCTGAGCTCGAAGCCATCATCATGCTCGCTCCACACTTGACGGTCATCTCCCCAAACGTCTTGGAGCTACAGTCTCTGCTCTCCATTGAACCTGGGACGGAAACGACTCTAGAGGACGTCACTAAAGCTGCTCAGACGCTGCACGATCTGGTATCAGCCCAGATATCGGAAGTCCCCGCAATCATTGTCCGCGCAGGTCGTCTTGGATCTTATACCCTCTCTTCCCAATGGACCGGCTGGATCACTCCGTACTTTACCTCGAATGACCAGAGTCGCGTGATCGATCCCACAGGAGGCGGGAATGGGTTCTTGGGTGGATTGTGCGCTGGCCTGTCACTCAGTAATGGGGATATGCGGGAAGGTGAGTCTGGTGTTCGGTCGAGACTGATAGGTAGGATCACTGTATGCAGCTACGGCAGCTAGTTTTGCTATCGAGCAAAAGGGGCTTCCGAGGTTGACTATGGTAGAAGGCGATCAACGATGGAATGGGGAGGATCCGCTTCGACGTCTCGAAGAGCTACGGCAGAGAACTACAGAATGAGCAGTGGACGGAGCTACAGTCGGCTATTCTCGACACGCCAGAACCATTGTCGTTCACACTACTCGATATTCACAAGCAATTGCATAAAGCATTGAAATCAACTTCCTCTACACCGAACGCCCAATGCCCAACACCCAACATGGTCTACCATCCGCGGGACCAAAGCAAAGCAAATCGAAAAGCAAACTATCCACATTCCTAAAGTTCTTCTACCCAACACCTTACAAAGTCCGAAACAGATTAAGGAAAGGAAAGGAAATAAGGGATCTAGACCTTGGCGGGTTTGGCGACGATTGGCTTTGTAACCAGGGTCTGGTTGTCAGCTTGACGCACTGAGAGCACGGAGCAGGACGGTGATAAGAGGAAGGGAGGGAACGTACCTTGTGGATGTGAGGCAAGACACCACCACCTGCGATGGTCGCGCGGATAAGCTGGTCAAGCTCTTCGTCACCTCGAATGGCTAGTTGCAAGTGTCGAGGAGTGATTCGCTTTACTCGGAGATCCTTGGCGGCGTTACCTAATCATCAGGGGAATGTAGATGGACTAAGCACGAAGAGGACATACCAGCAAGTTCTAGGACTTCGGCGGTCAAGTACTCCATGATGGCAGCGACGTAAACGGCAGCCTTGGCCCCAACTCGAACATTGTTGGCGTTCTTGTTCCTCAAGAACCTGGATATCAGTACTGTATGAGGGTCAGAAAGGGCATATTGACCTATGGATACGTCCAACAGGGAACTATAAAGTCAGCATGGTATAGATGTATGTAGATGAATATACGTACTTGAAGGCCAGCTTTTGAAGATCTGGTAGTGAGAACTTTAGTCTCGGAAGAGGTCTTTGCCTTTCCCTTTCCACCTTTACCGCCACCGGATGACATTTCTGATTGATATAAAGTGTAGTTGGGGTTGGTCAAGGTGTGTTGTGGGGTGGATGTATGGAGATTAATGTATAGGGTATAGGTTACTTTGTAGTTGTTTACCGTCACATGAGACGCGTCTAAGTAGTGATACACAGAGGGGGGTTTAAAGGGGTGGATGAATTAGTAAAGTGGAGGAATTGACTTGACTTTCTGACCAGGCTCACCTTAGTTCACTCTATACTTCGGCCTCGTAGCACTCTAATACACCCTACTGTACGATGTCGGATCTTCCACTGGTCGAGTGGGATCATGCGTTGTTCAGCGAGCTATTCATATTGCTCGGAAGGGTAGCTACGCAACCCGTCAATCCGCCATTACGGCGCTTGCAAGCTCGACTGGAGGATGCTAAACCTTGGTTGCTGGCCTTGACGAATATCACCGGGCCAAATGATGCAGACAAGAATGCAGTAGCGAATGGTATGTTTGGATCAGTCTCTTTGCGCTAGATACAACGGCTGACAATCAGACCCCATTGCTCTGCCGAACGGCTCGACAGTACGCATAACGGGCGAATTGGCCAACATCGTCAATGGCATTTCTGGTGCATTACAGATCTCTCAACTTCTCGCTGCCGTCCTAGTCGTACAGGCTGAATCACTACACTCTCAATATCCAGCACGATCAACACCCGAAATCTGCGTCTTTATCTATCATCAATATTTCACCGAACTACTAGATTTCCTACACGAACTTCTAAGATTAACGATCTCACCCTCGGGCATCGCGGATTACCCTTTCGACGTTCTTCGAGAATGGGTATTGGATCTGCTATTGACCAGATCATCATTAGGACAAGGAAAGGGCGAAGGGACATTGGTGGACCAGATACTACTTCAGCTGGATGAGCAGCAACGCAAGATTGAGGAATTGCTCCGTACGAATAACCCCGTTGGGGTGGAATATGAGATGCTCTCGTACAGAGTTGGATGTATCAGGGAGCAGCAGAATCGGATGGCGGGAATCATTGGACTGGTCACAGAGGGTGGATACCTGGGCAAGGGCCAAGTGATCAAAGTGTTGAAATGGTTGAAGAGGTGTGATAGAGTAGATGGACTCAGTGGTGTACTGCTTGCGTAAGTCGGTGGGAAGGCGTTGATGAAGGCTCTGGCTGACATTTCAGGACCTTCTTAGGGGTGACACAACCGATACCCGCCGACAACCCGCCAGAAGATAATACGAGACATGACGTGCGTATTTTTGGCTCGTCTGGTATCTCCCGCTGACTCTCAGTGGTGTCGCGATATACGTTTCCTCAAACTAGCATCGAGCTTGATTGTGAGCTGCTCCACGCGTGTACGTGCCGGACTGACCATCAGGTCCAAGATCAATGGACAAACAGCTTCTTACGCGATGCCTGTAAATTATCGTGGTTCGCCTTTTACCGTTCAGCGATGCAATTCGACCCAATAGCTGCTAATACCGGTATCGACCTTCCAACAACCGACAACTTCTTCCACGAACCCATTGCTGGCGAGATCTTCCAACACCTACGCGATTGGGTACTGCGCATACGCAGAGAACGAGGCTTGGAGGAAGAAGATGAGGATGCAAGGGAATCTGCTGAAGATTCACTCTTCAAAATCGCTGGACGATCGGATCCGAAAAACGACGCTTTCATCTTTGATCAGTTACAGTGCCTTGTCGACTCGCTTGCTGGGAGAAAGAACTTCTTAAAGACGTTACGGAATCGAGAAGAGGATGCACTCCGCGCGACAAAGCATCACAGAGAAGAAGATATTCACGCGAAACTCGCTTCACGCAATACACCCTCCCCATTACATTACCAGGCATTCTTGTCGTTCCTCGCTGTTGTCTATCGATCACTACCTGAAGATCGAGCTCTACATCTATGGGACGACACGACTTTCACCGGTATAATCCTTGATGTACGTGGGAACCAATATCCCGGTTGGGCATTCTGGGAGATGTTGACTGCTATCTCTACCGGTCCAGAGTGCGCCTCGATTGCCTACAACAAAATGAACAACGAAACGAAACTGCCCTGGAACAAGCTTTTCCACTTTTACCAGCATTTCGTCGATATCATGCCTAAACTTCTCGAGACTGTCAAACCTACCCGAATACTCCAGCCAGCAGCTATGCACCCTTACCAAGACATAATTCCGCTTCGAGGCTGGACAAAATTGTTGACGACGGTCATCCGACATTCAAAGCTTGCACGTGACACATTGTTGTCTTCGAAGCCGAATCCCATCCAGGTATTGTTTGATTTCATTAACACCGACGTAGCAGTCGATCAAGACCAGCGAAGGAACCTCACCGATCTACTCGACCTCAAATCGAATGTCTTCCAGGCTTTGACGGCTTTCGTCACCCGCAAAGGCGATGTCAACGATGATGATATCATTCAAAGGGCAGTGGAGAATTACGAAAGGATCAGTTTCGTCGATCCTAGTGCGCTGTTTAGGTCCTATGAACCAACTCGAATATCGCCAGTCGGATGGATGGCCAAGATGGAGACTTTGGAACAGGATGCTCATATCTACCCCTTGACAAGGGCTTATTTGGGTTTCTTGACTGCTTTGATCCCCAAGCCGAATTCATCACTCGACCTACCACGCCTCACTTCTCCTCGATTGGCCAATACTCTCCGTCGCGGTCAGGCATATGTAATGGATCGAGTTTTACTAGTCCCTACAGTCCGAAGATTCGGCCGAGAAACAGAACAATGGGAAATTATCGATAGTGCTTTGGCTTTTGTCGAGAAGGCTTTACTTGCCTACGACCCCTCCGAATTAGTCTCTTCCGATCTTGCCGCTACTCAATTCGCTCAGCGAGCGAAGTCGCTAGCGGACGAACCTGGTTTCACTGTCCTCGTAAGATTCATTGGTGAACGAAACGTTTTCGCCATCTTGGCAAACATCCTCGATACCACCTCATCGCTCCCGCTACCTCGATCCAGCATCGTAACAAGCACACTGCAGCGAGTTTTGCGAGTCTATCACAGGATCTTTGACTTGCAAGAACTCCTCAGTGTTCAAATGCAGATCCTCAGTGAACCCCGTGCCGATGCTGGTGATTTCAAGAGACCCATCGAAACCTGTTCATTGGACCAGTACCTTCTCAACTACCTCGCCAATGTCAACACAATCGCTCTACTCGTAGGTGACGCGGATTCGACAGTGTCCTATATCTCCACCAAACTTGTCTGTCATCTCGCCAATTCAGCTGTATTTAGCCAAAGCGATATCTTCGGATCCGAATATACATCCTCCATCAATCGATTAGCTGGAATAATCGATGCCTCGGATGATTCACTAAGAATCGCACAGGGTTTCTGTACCCGCCTCCAAGGACAGGGTGAGGATTTGACAAGTAAAGCCATCGACGATGTGGAAAGATCTGTCCTTAGGGGCGAGATTTCGTCTTCCAGTATCGAAAATCTTCCTATCGCCATTCGCTCGACTATTTTCGATCTACTGGTGGAAGGAACAAGCGGGGAAGGTCAAGGACCTAATATCGCTCACTTCCTACTTGGCTTTGATTTCCGAACGAATGATCTTACCCTCCAGGATCCCCGATCTGACGATTGTCGACCTTCCGCATTGGATTCAGTCTTGACCCAGTTGATGGACGGATCCGAAGCTGGCGGAGCCTCGACTACTTCCTTCTTCGCCCTTCACCCTGTGCTAGCGGCTAAATCAGTCAGATTAGTCAATCAGCTATTCTCAAATCCCCTTACTGGTCGATCGACACTTTCACACGCCTTGAGCCATTTCGGCTTCTCGTCAGGTCAACTATCATCCCTACCCTTACACTTACCCGCCGATAATACCGCTTCGTCCGACAAAGGTATTGCCTCCACTCGCTATTTGGGCGATTACGAGACTTCTGCGACCAACTTGATTGCCTTCCTCGAGTATCGACGTTGGGTATTGTCCTGCGTCGCGCTAGAGACATTCACATTTGGAGGCTACAGTGCGGATGCTGCCGATATTGCATTGACTATATTTGGCTCTTCGACGGAAGCAGAGGCAGACGAACTCGATCAGGATGAACAACAGCGTTTAACGCTCAACGACCTCCTTGCCTCTGTCGATATCGTGTGGAAAGATCAAACAAGCGAGACTAGCCGTGAACTGGAATACTTCAATAGCTTTAGCGCCGAGAACTTTAAGACAGCCCAATGGAATTATTACGACATTACATCTATCGAACGGGAATTACGAGCTCAGAAACGACAATACGAACAACGAGGTGCCGTTACCCCTGGCAACACTACACTCGCTATTGAGAGTGAAATCCAATACATCCTCGACCGGGTGCAAGCTGTCAATAGAGAGACAGAGATCGCTTGGGCCAAAGGAGAGTTCCTGTCGGCCTGGAACGAATGTTTGAAAGTCTCACTTTCGATGTTGTTCCGTTATGTCCCAGAAGAAAGGCAAGAGGTGGTTCTGTTCGAATTACTGGATAGTCTTCTCGATCGGTGCGATGCCGATTTAGCTTCTGGCATACTGGAGAATCTATCGGAAGCGGTCCTAGTATCTATCACTACACTCGTCAATATCCTGCTGGAATTCGACGGCCAAAACCTTCCTGTGGACCGATTATCTCTGATTTTGAGGAAAATCCTCGACGCCGTCACTCGACCTGGAACTACCGAGACATCTCGCGGAAACTTGTTTGCTTCCATTAGTCAATACCTTCAACTCCTCACTGTTACTTTCGATATATCAGACGACGTCTCGACTATTGGATCTACCAGAGAATCATCCTCGCCAATGAAGGCTCTACAACGAGCTACGCTACGCGAAATGTCTACCAAGAAAGACCGATTCATCCCTATACTATGTAGGGATGCAATGGATGATCGGGATGTATGGAAGACGGAATGCTTTGCGTTACTTGGAGCTGTGGTCTCGATGTGTCAGAATGAAAAGGATAGGGCTGTTCTACTACCTATGGTCCAGATGGGAGCTTTACGGTTCTTTGTTCGGGAATTGAAGGATCGAGAGATTCCCCTTCAAGAATGTCTGGAGCCTGAAGCTGGTATGTAACCTCCTGCCTTTCCTTTGGTGGGAAGCGAGCTGACTTAGCAGCCAACCTCCACGCTTACTGGGTATATGAAAGCAAGATGGCGTTCTTGATGTCTGTCGCCGCTTCCAAGAAGGGCGCAGAAGGACTACTTGATGCTGGCATATTTGAGCAATTGTCAATGTGTAGTTTCGTCTCTGTACAGCCAATGAGGGAAGAGATCATGGGTGAGTCACTTGATCTTGTTCAAACGAAGTGGCACTGACAGCTAGGCGGGTCGCTACAAGATTCAGTAGATCGACAACATCGTGTACTAGTCTGTGCATTACAGCTCCTTACTAGGATTTTGTCGAGCCTACATCGCTCCTCCAGGACCGGAGCTGGACATGTGAGTCTCGTGCTAGATATTATAAGAAGTTCTTGCTGATATGATAGGCCATAAGTTTCCTCAACGCTCATCGGGAATCATTACTGGTGATTCTGAGAGAGAATCAAGCCTACCTCACTTTGAAAGGAGTCGAGGAGTGTAAATTGATAATATCAATGTTGGCAATGGTCGTCCATAAAGTCCCTTCTGAAGATCTGGTATGTCACTATCTCGTTGTTTAATGGAGGAGAGCCGCTGACAACCCAGCGCTCATCAGGTGGATTTGGAGGATACCATCTCGCCGTATTAGCGATCGCTGCGAGGTTCTTTGATTCCCAGACTTGGGCCGATATTACCGTTCCGGCTAATGAGGTGTCATCCAGTGGGTCACACTCCACTCATGATCGAGTGTATACTGACAAGGTAGTCGAAAGCAAAGTAGCTGGACTGAACCAGGTCATCCTTGCCTACCTTTGTGCTACTACGCAAGATCTCAAATCTGGCCAAGGGCTACCCGTGCTTTTGAATGGCCCAGCGAGAGGTCAAGGGCCAGCTAGGCATATCGGTATATCAGCTCATTGCCCTTCCAAGTTTAAGCTGATGTGTAGCGTCCGCACCAAGTCTTCAGCTTGCAGTAGACATGTTGTCGGATCTTGCGGATGGCGTGCAAGATACAGCTAGTGGATATGAGGCTGCTATTGAGCGGGAAGCGAATGGGTCTGTTAGGACGATAACGGAAGACGAGGATTCGTCGGCATCGGGATTAATGGCAAAGAGTAGTCTACTTTTCAGTAAGTCAGCTGTCTGCGACGTTGCTCCAAGCTGACGATTAGATATGATTGAATCCTTACTTCTACTGGTATGATTTACCAGACCAACCCCCTCTTGAGCGGTACTGATGATAGACATGGCGCCATCTACTATTCTACGCCAATGATGCTCTACACCCGACCGACCCTGTTCGACCAGTTGATATCTCATTATCATTCTCTACCCACAATAGGCTGGACGCATCTAGATCCTCTCATGCTTCAGCAAGACAACTGGAGATCGTTGCCAGTGGTCTCCGGGGCGTTCTCGAGCGATTGGACGACCTGAACACTGATCTCGTAAGTCTCTAATCCCATTCTCTAAATTCGACTCAAGAGCTACGAGCTGATGTTAGAACCTCGATCTGAGAGGTAAACAAGGTGTTGGACATGGATATTATGGAATGTTAGTAAGGAGGTTGAAAGAGCTTTGCTCAGCTCTGGTTGGTGAGCGAGATGAAAGGCAGGTTGGGGGAATGGATCAAGATTAGGGTGAGAATCAAGACACATATATATAACAATTAGCTAGGAACGCATTTGCATTGATGTAACGATTGTCGACTTCGTGAACGGACCGGATGACAAATGGGCATCGGCAATGTGGTATATGTTTGACTCAAGTGCGGTCGGATGGGCAAAGTCTGCAGTTCTGAAGTAGGTATCAGAGAATCAACGCTTAGGTAGGAAACCTGGTCCGGATGGTACAAACACGCATATACCGGGTCCAAGCCCGTCACTTAGTAATGTAACTGAGCACGACGTCTCGGGCAAAATGTTCCGTGTAGACGTTTGCATAATAAGTACAAATGCGTCCAAAGATCCAGACCTCCACTGCCAAATCGTCAATTCCATCCTTCCATCTACTGGTCGGCGGCAGACTTGTTGACGGTACCCCTGAGGAGACCGGTTCTCCTGGCGGCGATAAGACCAGCCTTTTGACCGGCGGGTGCGTCTCGTGCCATGGTCGAAGCGTGACCAATGTGTTGATGATTACCACCACCATGGGGATCTGGGCATTAGTGAATGTCAATTGACAATAAAGGGGGGACATACGGTCGACGGGGTTCATAGCAACACCACGAGTTCGGGGCCATGAGTTCCTCTTGGCCTTCATGGCGTGGTGCTTTCGGCCAGCCTTCAAGAAGGGCTTGTCGACTCGACCACTGAATAGGTTAGCGTTTTTCGATTTTGGTGAAAAGAAAAGTCGACATACCCTCCAGCAACGAGACCGATGGTAGCCCTACACCTAGAGCTGATGACCTTCTTGGTACCACTTGGTAGCCTGATTCGGGTCTTTCCATCCTCACCGTGTCCAATGACGGTAGCGTAGTTTCCAGATGTCTTGGAAAGCGCTCCTCGGTCACCTACCTTCTCCTCGACGTTGCAGACGATTGTTCCTTCAGGGCATTGCGAGATGGGGAGAACGTTTCCGACGTTTAGGGTAGCTTTCTTTCCACAGTAGATGAATGATCCGGTAGCGATTCCCTCGGTAGCGATAAAGGTTTCCTTTCGGAGCTTGTACCTGTAAGGGTCTCGGAAGACAACAACGGCGAGGGGAGCACCACTGTCTTGTCAGCATGGTTCATGCGCACCGCCCGGGTTTCTCTGCACTGCTGCTCCGTTCTCTAAAATCCTTTTCCAGCTGATACTTCGCTCCACAATCCTTGATCCTAATTCTTCATGTCGATTCGATCTTCACACCTTGTTCCCCAGCACACTCGCTCCCTTTGATTCGCAGATAGATAGAACAAGCCTCACCGTCCAGAGTCGTGGATGATCTCCCTAACAACACCCCTGATGTAACCGTTCTTCTCGGCGAAATCCAAGTTCCTAAGCTTGGCTGGGTTCTTGTTGAGATTGGTGTGGGCTCGGAAGATTCCACCAGATTTCCTTTGGGCTCGGATAACTCGCTGTATGATCAGTCACTGTGTTGTTGTGTTTTGTATATGGCTATAGACCTACACCCATTTTTGCGATATAACTTGATGGTACAGACGGATCAGATTAATCTCACTCGTTGCTCTAATGCAGAAAGGGCAGCTCAACAGCCACGCACCATCGGCGTAATCCGGTAATTCAGTTAAGAGTGGCAAGCGACAGACAGTGTGGCACTGACAATTCGGTGCGATACTTAACTCCGATGTACTCGCGTCTGCACAGTTTTACCGGCTATCCGATGCATCAGATCTAGGAATACTGCTTGATGCATAGCCCAGCAGTAGATCATCCCGGATAATCCCAAGACGTGATGCATACATAGTTACTACCGACTCTGCTCGTCACGTCATCACCCAGTGCATATTGCTCATTGCTAATTACTGCTATTACTTGTACATATGACATCGACATGCCCACCCCGTCCCCTCAATATTACTTCTTCTTTCCAAAACCCAAATGCAACTTCAATCTCTTTCCAGGTGTAGACGCCTTCTCCTCTTTAGTCGGCGTAGAAGGTTTCGCCGTCGGTGCCGGTGTCGTTGGCATAGGTGGTTTGACAGGTTTGACTTCTTCGGCTTTGACGGGTTCCTTGGCTCCTGCCAAAGTACCTCCTCCAGCTGCTTTTGCCATACCCAGCAATCCTGCGAAACCCTCGTCATCTTCCTCTTCACGCTGCCTCTTTGCACGCATACGCATAGCTACATCGCCCAGATCCTCTTCCAAGTCTTGGGTAGCACCTAGACCAAGACCAGAACCAGGTTGACTAGGTGATTGCGTACCATTCGACCCATCGGAATCGGAACCATCATCGTAATCGACCAACGAGGGTTTAGATCGAGTAGTAGGACTACGCTGTACACCTGTAGTCACACGGCCACGGGTAAGAGTAGTATTCGTAATTGGTTTTTGACGTTTACTAGGTCGTTTAGGTGTTTCCTCCTCGTCTGAACCGTTAAAGTAGTCTTCCTCTTGAGCTTGAGTTTTCCATCCAGAACCAGAACCAGTATTGGTAGAAGCCTCAGAATCAAGTTGAGGAGGTGCAGGTGGAGGTTCGTTGTTCTGCTCCCAGCGGGTTGTGAGGCCTTGGATGAATGCACGGAGGTATGGGCGTTTACCTAGCGCTTCTAGTCGTGCGCGGTAGTTATCGAAAATATGATTAATGATTGGCTTGATGTTTTCCTTAAAAGTGTGAGCTGATGCCACTGAAAGAAAGACAGTGTTTTGCTCACCTTGCGTATCAAATCCAGGACATCCATACAGGACGAGCTCAACATGTTATCTCGTGAACTTTCCTCTTCCAGCAAATCAAGTAAAGGCGGTATCAGATCCTGCTTGACGAAATATCGATGAATAAAGTGATTTGGCGTTCTCAAACATGTCCTAGCGAAACGCAGGACCGCTAATTATCAGCATAACTTGCCACAAAGAGGAAAGCTGGGAGACTGACCATGTCGCAAGGGCTTGTCCTTAATTTGAAGGAGGTTGATGACTGATTTGGAGATCGGATTAGATAGGATGAAATATGAAGCGCGATGTGCGTGGTGTGAGACACAAAAGGATAGGAGCTCGACAAGCAATATAAGGAGAGATATGCGTGATCTAGATAATCGAGGTGGGGGGTCTGGATGTTAGGGATGGTCCAATCTTGGTACAGGAATGACCTACTCTCCTTGTCCATATGGGGCATATCGGTGATTGGTCTAAACAGTGACGAGGCCGAGGTCTCGTAGAAGAAAGTAATGAAATTATCCGCCAACGGCCCTTCTTTACGAACAAATATCGACTGATCATAAGCTAAGTCCTGACATGGCAACATGTAGCTTACCTCGCCCTCGTGTGGGATATCCAGTAAATGTCGTATACTATCCGACAAATGACTGGCCAAACCCGTATTATCCGTAACACTCTGTATCCCGATCATCTCCCCCAACAATGTCGTGGAACTAGCATCATGTTCTTTTAGGATATGATTCCTGACCGCATTCGTATCGTGTTCGAGGGTGAATGTCAAAATTTCACTGGCTGTATGTAATATCGGTGCTTCTCTACGTCGGAAAGCCCATTCCACCACATGCAATAAACCACGATCGATAAGACCGCGATATAAAGCTATACGGCCTATTGCTTGTAATGGTTTAGCCAAGGTGAAAAGTTGATGAAGGAACATGAGGGTATCGCGTTTCGTTTGATCCAACGGTGAATCGTCCTGAATAGGAGAGGCAGTTTGACCTTTGAAGACCGACAAGAGTTCGACTAGGAAAGGATCGTTGTTTTGAATATGATTGACGATATCGACTTGACTGAAGTATATGAAACCATTCAAAATACCGAATGTTCCTTCATCCAAGACTCGGGAAAGGACGACTTCTTTTAAGAAGTGGAGGCGATAGGTTTGGTGGATCTTCGTTTGAATGTACTGATCCTTGATCTCGATTACTTGGCGGAATTTGGCAGTTTGCTGGTAGAATTCACGGTAGGATGCCTTGTGAGTTGGTATCTCTGGGTCGTCTACTCATTAGCGGATGCCGATCGATATCCTTGAGGAGACGTACACTCGAGAACACCAAGTATACCCATGAACACATTATCCTTTAGCATAAGATCCAGCATTCCATTATCGTTGAGCGTTACTGCGAGTCAGCTCCGAGAACCCACTCTCCACTCGACTCGACTTACGGAGGAGGTGAACAATGCTCGAGACCGCATGGATATCCTCTAAACTTTCCAAATCTTCCGCTTGTTCAAATACCGATATCAGTTGTTCCAGCCAATCCTACTGATCAGCCCCCTCTTCTGTGAAACAAAGACAATGACGTACAGGTCCAGTATAATGAACATGAACTATACGATCTATGATCTTATCCCTCCCCACCGGTGATTTAGCTTGCATCTGGAGAAAGATCTGTTGATCCCTGCCAGTCAGCCGGTTTGCAGAATTGAAGAATCTAAACAGGCTTGAGCTCACTTGATGTTGGCCAGAGTGAGAGGTACCCAATGTGTCCTAGCGTGTTCCGAAGCTCCAGAACCAACTACAGGTGATAACGAGAACTTTTCCGAAGATACCGAGAGATGATCTGCATCGCCTATCCGTCAGCTGATCCAATAATTTCCGGCTAGCGTAGATCTGATTGAGGACTTACTGGGTAGGTTGTTGAGATGCCGCTGAACGTCACAGACGAAAGACCAGATATCCTCACATCCATCTGGGTCTTGAAATGATAGTGCTATATCGAGATTACTCTGGGGTTCCGTCCACACTATCAGTGTATCTATCATTAGCTCTCTTTCCCCATCCCTGACAATCTGATAAGGCATAACATACCCTGCTGACGAGCATAGATATCGTCCTTTTCGACTTTCGTACTCAATAACAATTCCTCCTTCAAGAACCCCCCTTCACCCTCAGTAGGCGCTGCTCCTCCCTCTCCTTCTTTGCCTTCAGACATATCTTCCGCTTCAACAATGATGAGAGCTAAATCCTGGGTATCGTCATATACGCCTTTACAATGTCCTGTACCGCGATCGAACCATGATGAATCTCGAAGTTCATATACCTGATTGTCAGCTTCATATCCGCCTTTACTTTACCATCCGCAAGTGAAGGAGAGCAAGACATACCTTGACTCGCTTGCCAATATGTGAAGGTCCAGATTCAATGACCATATCTTCACCTTGATCATTCCCGGCTTCAGCCCCATTGCCGTCAACCTGAACTTGCATGTCCTCCCCTTCCTGTTGATCCGTATTTCCAACTATCTCTCCACTCCCAGATCCAGACCCAGATGCCTCGGCATCCATCGTACCAGTCCCAGTCCCAGTACCTTCAGCTGCTTTTGATGGTCCTGCGTCGGACTCTGCCTGCGGGGTTGCTGTACTAACGGCACTAGTCGAGGCAGACGAGGTCGGTGATTCCCCTTCCGATTCCGCCATGTTGACCGCAGTACCGCTCCCTTTTCCCGTTCGAAATATGAATCGATAGGATCGGATCGATCAGCCAAGATCTCCGAGGGTCGGTTGTACACAGGTACTAGGCTGTATGACTGCCCAAAAAGTGTGAATATGAGATAAACAACGAGAGTCGAGGTATGTCATTGTGAGAGGGGGGCGGGGGTGGAGTTGAGATTGTGAAATTGATTCCGTCCATTGTTGTCTATCTATCCCATTCAACCGTTGATCAATTACCTGCTTCTCCTTCCTTCACTACAGCGATAACAATAGAGATATATCTACCATAGAGGAAACACGCGATACCACTACGAATGCTATAGCGAAACTACATTCAGCTTGAAGCTGCACCATTCTCCCCGCGAAACAGCAATATCCCAGCGAGACATAGACCGACCCCGTTGGCAAGGTCAGCAATGGCGGGCATCAAGCGTACAACGCCAGACGACTACTCTCCAAACGGCTTGAATCATAGTGCGAAACGATCAAAATCATCCCTCACGTTACGAGGCGCTCCACCTTTACCAGTTCAAGAGAGACCACTACATCAACGCACTGGCGGTTGGTTTAGCACAATCACTGGGTTTTCGGGTGTTTCAAATATCTTGAAAGGTTTCGGCCTCATTTCTCAGCCGGAAACTACTCCTCGTAAGTCTATTCAGTAGCGCTAGTCTAGTGCTGATCCTGTTCAATAGGCTCGACCCCTAAGAGGCTCACTTCCAGAGGACAAGAGGGCGGAGGTCATCGCTTGTCCACCTGTGGACCTAATCAATCTCGTCAGCCATCGTTGTACCCTGCTCTTCCCGGTAGAGAAGTAATAGACATGACGCGAGAAGC
>Ga0265780_10004017_pt1 | contig 19135 bp, 15 predicted proteins | sample P1T30metagenome_FD_192432 | JGI IMG/M metagenome (GOLD analysis project Ga0265780, IMG submission 192432) | Plant litter microbial communities from East Loma Ridge, Irvine, California - P1 T30 | ecosystem: Environmental > Terrestrial > Plant litter > Unclassified | place: USA: California...
ACCTCGGCCTCACTTAAACCCCCGTCGCGCTTCTTCATCTGCTAGCCATCAGCCCCACCGATCGCCCGCCCAAGCCTTGCCCAGACGCGGTCAAGCTCTGCGCCAACCGCGCCAATCACACCGTCTACCCCGTGGGGTCACGGCATGTGCGGGCGCGGCGCGGACGATGGCGGGCGTTGTGATAAAAGCTTCCGTGCCCGTAGATTGCCGATTTTTTTCCAACAGTCTGGCTTTTTGTGTTTTTTTTTTTTGTAGATTGTTGCTTTTGTGTAACACGTGTTTTGTGACAAAAGATGAGTGAGAAGATGCACGATGAGATGATGGAGCGTGGCAAAGGGGGCGAAGGGGTGGAAGCGGGGTTGGGCGAGGGAGAGGCGAAGGTGGTGAGGGGGGCGGTTTTGAAGATGGATTGTCGGTATGTTAATTTTATTTTTTTGGACTCACTTCCTTTTTTCTCTCTTTCTGGCGATGATTTGTGGCTGACGGGCGTGGTTGTAGTATACTACCTATCCTCGCGTTGTTGTTCCTCTGCTCGTTCATCGATCGCACGAATGTGGGGAATGCGAAGATTCTGGGGCTGGAGAAGGATATTCGTATTAATGATCATCAGTATGCGATTGGGTTGTGTGTGTTTTATGCGACGTATATCGCGAGGTCAGTGTTGATTCTTGGCTTTGAGATGGACGAGGGCTGACAGTGTTTTAGCGAACTGCCGTCGAATTTGGTATTGAAGAAGCTGTCGCCCAAGATTTGGCTGCCTTTACTTACGGCTGTTTGGGGGGTTCTCACTATGTGTCTTGGTTTCGTACGCAGTTTTGCCTCGTTCGTGACTGTTCGAGCATTGCTTGGTGTTGCTGAAGGAGGTCTGCTACCTGGCATGGTAAGTCCAGATGTCGCTTCATATATCCAAAGGCTTAATCTAACGTGATACAAGGTTCTCTACCTCAGTCACTTCTACCGCCGCGATGAGCTCGCTCTACGCATCGGTATCTTCTACACTGCAGCATCGCTGTCAGGAGCTTTCGGGGGTCTCCTTGCCCGCGCTCTGAACGCCATCGGACCAGCTGGAGGACTCGAAGGATGGAGATGGATCTTCATCGTTGAGGGGCTCATCACTGTGTTCGTCGGCATCTGCTCAGCGCTTTTCTTACCCAACTCCATCGAAGCCGCCGGCTTCCTGACTTCCGTGGAAAAAGACCTTGCCCGACACCGTCTCGACCAGCAAAACTCCACCCACGAATCCTTCTCCTGGGCAGAGGTCAAGCGAGGTGTCTTCAATGTACAAGTCTGGCTCACCGCCCTAGCCTACTTCGCCATCCTCAGCGGCCTCTACTCTTTCGGCCTGTTCCTGCCTACCATCATCAACAACGGTTTCGCGAAGGATCCAAACCAGGCCCAGCTCTGGTCCGTCATCCCATACGCGGTCGCGGCAGTCTTCACGGTCATCACAGCTTTCATGTCCGATCGTCTCGCCCTCCGTGGTCCAGTCATGCTATGCACGCTTCCAATCGCCATCATTGGGTACGCCGTCATTAGCCAAACCACGAACCCGAAAGTCCAATACGGCATGACCTTCCTTATGGCAACGGGCATGTACGCCTCCGTACCTTGCATTCTCTCTTGGAACAGCAACAACAGCGCAGGACATTACAAGCGTGCGACGACAACCGCGCTGCAGCTTGCTATTGCAAATGCAGGTGGCTTTGTTGCGAGTTTCATTTACAAGAAGAAGGAGGCGCCACAGTTCCATAAAAGTCATAGTATCATACTTGGGCTCTTATGTGCGGCTTGGCTCCTGGTCGCTGCGAATGTGCTTTGGGTTGCGAAGGTGAATCGTGACAAGAGGAGTGGGAAACACAGTGAGCATGAAGGTAGGGGCGATGATAGGGATCCGACCTTCATTATGGTTATGTAGATGCTTAGGTCATCCAAGTATGAAGGCCGTCTTGCTATCTGCTGCTCTTATTCACATCTACCATTGAGACTCCAAGAATCCGTGACCGCACTACATTCTGCACACACTTGCAACATTGTTAAAGACTATCTAGCAAACTACTTGCATGTCCTCCTCAGCTACCGCAACGCCATACTGTTCACCACAGTGCGCGAGAACACGCACGAATTGTTGCGTCACCTAGTGCATCTAAAGCATAGAGTGACGTTGCAAGCCGATCGTAAGTGTGCTCTCGAATGGGTTTAGCGTGAAGCTACACGCGTGAAGGCTTCCCCATCCGTCCCGAGGTCGCTGCTTCCCCAGCATTTGTAAGCTGCAAGCCTGTGGTGTGCAACTTCACATAGGATATAAACATAGCTATAATTGCTACATCTGTGAGATTGATTTCCATCTCAATTGTCTATTCGAGAACTTGGCTACGCGCCAGTAGTTGGAACTATGACGTCAACGAAGCCTTTCGGAAGTGTACCGTCGGGTGCAAAGCAACAGCCGACACCCTTTGAGCTTCATATTGAAGAGCAAAAGTTACAGGATTTAAAGACGCTGTTGAGGCTTACTCCGATTGCGAAAGAGACATACGAGAATCTGCAGGATGATGGGAGTCATGGCAGATTTGGTGTGAGTCGTAAGTGGGTGGTTGATGCAAAGAAGTACTGGGATGAGGAGTACGACTGGTAAGTCTACAACTCAATATCGGTATAAAATATGCTAAAAATCGTCTAGGCGCATGACTGAAGCCAGCATCAATACCTTCCCTGCCTTCAAGACAAAGATTACCGACGACGATGGCGGCGAGTTTGACATCCACTTCACCGCGCTCTTTTCTCAGAATCCCAAGGCAATCCCCATCGTCTTCTTCCACGGCTGGCCCGGATCTTTCCTGGAGTTTCTGCCTCTGATGACTCTCCTGCGCGAGAAGTACACTCCAGAGACACTCCCCTACCACATCATCGTGCCCTCTCTTCCCGGCTTCACCCTCTCCTCCGATCCTCCGCTCAACCGGGACTGGAAGGTCGGCGACACAGCGCGCATCATGCACAAACTGCTCCTCACGCTCGGATTCGGCTCCACCGGCTACCTCGTGCAAGGCGGCGACATCGGAAGTTTCGTGTCGCGCGTTATCGCAGCCACATACCCCGAGTGCAAAGGAATGCATCTCAATTTTATGCTCATGACAGGTATCAAGGACAAAGCATCTCCGGACGACGAGATCACTGCGCAGGAAAAAGAGGGCCTAAAGCGCTTTGAACAGTTTTTTACAAAGGGGCATGCTTATGCCCAGATGCATGGCACGAAGCCTGCGACTACGGGCCTTGTGCTTGCTAGCTCTCCGGTCGCGCAGTTGGCGTGGATCGGCGAGAAGTTTTTGGCGTGGTGTGATCCGTCTACTGCTGTGGATTTGCACACTATTGTCAGCGATATTACGTTGTATTGGCTTACGGGATGCTTTCCTACATCGATGTACACCTACCGTGAGGCGAAGGAGCTGATGTTTGTAGACAAGCCGGTGGGATACTCGTACTTCCCGTACGAATTGGCGCCTGTGCCACGGGCTTGGGCGGAGAAGACGGGCAAAATGGTGTTCTTCAAGAATCATGATAAGGGCGGGCATTTCGCGGCGTTGGAGAGGCCGGAGGCGCTGTGGGAGGACGTCGAGGAATTTGCGAGGATTGCTTGGAAGTGAGATGCGCGGATTTTCGCATGATGTGTAGCTTGGACCAGATAGTATCCGTGATGCCATATTTCATGGTTATCGCATATGCCCTCTGAGCGTTGATTCATCCGCATTGATCTTTCCCAATGTCTCTTCTCATGCCAACACTGCCTCTGAGCGCGGCCTCAACGGACACGTAGCTCGTGGCACATGAAGCACATCCGCGGAAAGGAATTCGGAAGAATTTTGAACAGCACTAGATTCATAAAGTTGTGTTTGCATACGACAAAGTCTGGCCATCCAAAAGGTCTAGACATACCACGGAGCCTGCGCGATGTACCAGCTGGGTGGCTACAACTTGTTGGAGTTCGACCGTTGAGAGACTGAGAAGCACGACTTCGTACCCTCAGGAGCTATCGAGCGTTACATGTTGTACAGCATGATAGGAGTGAAGTTCTGAGGAGACTGATGCTGATCAAGAGTCGGTCCGAAGCATACCATCCATTCACCACAACGCCCACTGTCTCGGCAGACCGGCAACTCCCACCCACCCTTCACCAGACGATGCGTACTGAACACACAGCTCCAATTACCAAAGTCATAGTCGCCTTGGTCGCGATCCACAAAATAAAAAAGTTGTGGGGGCGGTAGCATTGCGCGCGTACGCTACCAAACTAGATTCATGAACGGGGCCTGGTCACAGCCTCGTCCTGGCGCTCTGCAGCTGCAGTCCTGAGACACGGGGAATATTGGGATCAGGGTTGCCATGGAGGCGCTGATGCCTGGACGCGCCGTCTCCTTTGGGCGCTGAGACTTGGATGCAGATGCACTGAAATCCTTCATGGAGAGGATGCATCGGTGCACGACGCATACAGCACTACTGCTTACTTCCGCTATATTGCGAACGCTCAGCGTCGTCTTCCCGCGTCGCTATCGGGTGCGGGAACACCAGCTTTCAGACATGCTTGCTGATCTTCGCTCGCTTGTCTACACGGGAAAGCCATACTTTCCGTACGCGGTCATCCGATCCAGCGTCATGGCATTCGTACTCGTGATGTCTCGCTCAATCATGCGTCTCCCATATGCTGCTCGTTCAGGTCCAGGTACTGAACCGGTTCGCCTGAGACCTGTTTTTCAGCTAAAGTCAGCCCAGCGGTTACCGTGATCAAAAGAGGAAATCCATTCCCGGCCTCAGACAGGTGACGATGGCACGTTTGGATCATATGAGAGAGATCGAGGATGGCGCCTCGTGGAGAACCTCAGCCCCCAATACCCAGCTTCGTTTCTGGCTTTTCCGGTTCTTTTTTTTTCGTTAGTTTTGTGTGTAACACACCATAGCGTTTTGGTGGCTCATGTACCCGTGACGAAATCGACAAGGACAGCTACTCGGGCTCAAAGAGGACAGACATCGGAATGCTCCCAACGTATGTTGGCCACGATCGAACGACGTCTGATCGGAAGAGGTATGCTCTGTATGTTTTGGAGGATGCGGAAATAAGCGCAGTGTCAGAGCGTCGACGGCCCGCAGGCGCGAAAGCACCATGATGTGCTGGTATTACTCGCATATTCCCTGTGTACAAGGTACCTGCAGGCCACATTTTTCGGATTCACCCGCACCGTCATAAGCGTATCATGCCGACTTGAGCCGAGCTACCCTAGTGCTGCTACCGTTGAGAGTACAAGATACTGGTCTAATGTAGAGTAGGAGAGCGCCGCCAAAGTGCCTGACACATTAGTCTCTGGCAAACGTCGCGGTCGTGGTACTCGCCCTTGCAAAAATGCGAGTGCGCGTTGTATTCACCGATAAACTGGTTCGTGTCAGTGCAAGACGCATATTGAGATTGAGGTGTCACAATCGCTGCTGCTAATGCTCAACCGTTGAATGTCACTAAGGACGCGATTGAACGTCAGAACCTGTGAATTGGAAGATCGTCTTGTATAATCTTCTGCAATGCTGGGCTTTAGGAGCAAAGACGTACCGCAGTTGGTCACTTCCGACGGAAAGCGATCACAGTGCCTGAAGCTGTACACTGGGCCCTGTTGTCGCGATTCATACTGTGCTATGATGTGTGTAGCTTTAGGTCATTAGATGCCATGTTCACTTTCTGTCATGGCTGACAACATGCGGTATTAGGCGTCTTCTCATTATGGTGACCCTGCCCATTCGGTGACGGCTATGTGCTTTGCGCGACGTATGGCTGTCAGCATGGTGTGGGAGCTGTCATGTTTCCCACGCTGCTTGCCATGCAACCTTGGAATGAAGGCCGTGACCGATCGTGCCGCCCAGCCACTGTCATATTTCCCCTGCAGCGAGAAATACACGACTCAACGATAGGAAGGCTGGATAGGGATTTTGTCCAGTACACAGGCTTACCCTCCCAGGTCTAGAAGGTGTGGCCCTGGCAGAAGTCCCACTTCGGCGGGCGGTCCAGGAGCCGCCTCCGTTGACATGCCCAGAAGTCCGCAAATTCCTCTCGTACCCCACAGCTTCGGATAACACATGAGCGCTACTCTGTTCCGTGGTCGCTAAGAAGTGAATGCAGACCTCGCAGTTGCCATTAGCAGAATTCGACCAAACAGTGCAGGCGCTTCAGGCCGAACCCTATCTCGAGCATACCGTCTCGTATCGATTCGCCTCAACCTGCAGCATCTGCGTCCGCAAACCAAGAATTGAGTATCAACCCGCCGCTCCTCGCCCGATGAGGAAATGCTTGTTTGAGAGAGCGGCACGAACGTCCGTTGCTGGTGAGGTAGTACCGCAAATCAGCGGCCTGTATTTGCTTGGCCTGCCTCCACTTGGCATGCATGTCTCCAAGCGTGATATAGAGCTTGTCCACTGTTTTTTCAGATTTCTCATGCACGTCATTCGGCGGGTCCACCTGTCGTTTGATCCAAGATGGGTGCACAGGACAATAGTATCATCCATCGTCGCGGATTTCCTCAGGAGGCTACCGGAACTGTCTCCTCACCGTTGAGAAATCTTGTGCGCGCCTGATGAAACGACTTGGACCAGATCTCCAGAGGTCAACGGGTGGCCGCACTATCTCGATCGGCGCTCGGGCGGGCAGCAGCAGCAGCAGCAAGCCGTGGACAGTGCGAACCCCACACTTTCGAGCCATTCATGGCAGAGAAGAGACGACTGGTCCCTATTCATATCATGTGGGTAGCGGATGTGTGCATGTATCTGACCATATCGAACATCTGATTCACTTTTCGCTGGCAGCGTGCTGGTCGATTCCCAATTCATGCGCCTCATTTCCTAAGCTGAGTAGCACCGGCAAAATCCATTTAGGAAGGCCGCGGAAAGTCTGATCAGCAAGCCGGAGAATTATGAAGGTTGGCCCCAGTCACTGCTGCCGTGTAACCCAGCGATCAGTCGCACCTGAACACCCCGGCCCGAATCGCGACGAGATGGAGCTCCTGCGGTCTGAATCATCGTATGAGCGGAAAAATACAGGTATCCAGACGCCTGAAGGCTTCCAGCTTCGCAAGGTATCCCAGTAGCGATGCTGGTGGTGCATATTGGACCTGCGTCGATCGAAATTGTGAGCAGTCGGCAAGATCTGGATCGAGCCACACTAGTCTTGCCATTGCCAGCATGCTAAGTAACGAGACAGCGTCTACCCTGATGAGGGCAGAGTGCGACTGTACAACGTACTTGGCGATGGTCCAGGAGCTAGGCTGTGTAGAGCTGGACGGCGCCGTGGATCGCATTCCTGCGAATTGGAGCTTTTGCCTCCGCTGACGTTTGTACTACTCTTGCCTGTGGAGTACGTTTCTGCACATGCCCTCCACAGCGTAGAGACGCATGGCGCAAATCGAAACGCAGCCGCCTGGGTGGCTGATGTCTACCCGCCATGGTAGGTTCAAAGGGTTACAGCGCTGCGCGGCGACTGTCAGACACCCAAAGAGGGTTGCTTTAGCCTCCAAGTACCAAACCGTGAATGTGCCTTTAGTCCCATGGTACCTCTGCTGTGTTCTTCGCTCGATATGAACTTTGCTGAATCTGTTGAAGAAAGCTCCTCAACGGTGCTTGTGTTCCCTTGCAGGCACATCACAATCCAGATCATTGTTCTTCTGAGTCCCGCCGGCACGGTTCAATTTCCACGCCATCATTCTTTTGCCCTGCCATCACATCGCGACTGGCCACCCCACACTGTAAGATGTTCCACGGCCGTTAGTGGAGCCCTTATACCTAACCTAGCCACCATTAGACTCCTCTACGTCCCTGATAAAGACCTACATCTTGCTCCCTCCTTGATCGATATCCAACGAAGAGCAGACTGATTCGCTAGCGTTCAGCTTCCATCTTCGGTAAGTGCCTGGTTAAGTAGCTGATGCTCCTCAGCCGAAGCACATCGAGTCTCGTTGTCATGCTAACGACCATGGACAGTCACGAAGCACTCCAGTCCGTCATCATGTGGAGTAACAATGCGAGATATTCCCGAGAGGAGACCGCAGAGGGCTTTCAGATATCGCCCTGCTTGACGGCTTCCTCAGGACTTTTGACGCCCCCATCGAACTACAACCTGGAGGCTCGTCGCAACTCCGCAGCATCTTCCTTGTCGTCACTGGGACCCACGACTCCCATCTATGGACGGTTTTCCGACCATGGCTTCGCAAGTGTGTCTGCGATCGAACCTTGCCAGGATCATTCCATGGAAACGCTTGCCATGGGGTACGCATTCAAGGCGCCCGTACACGACGGCAACTCGTTCGGGAACTGGTCGTCTCTTGTGCAGCCTAACGGCTTTGACCACGCCGGACCAATGAGGATGCCTCAGACGTTCCTGCCCCAGTCTAGCATGGCACAATCTCCAATGGCGGCTTACACTGGTGTCGATAGCCAGTCATCATCGGTGCCCGTCTCTTGCTCGACCTCGTTCTCCAGTGTCTCCTACGGAGACTACCATGGCCAACTCCACGATGAGGCCGATCATGTGCAGACGACCGACGGCATGTGGCCTTATCAGTATGCGCTAGCGAACAGTTTCTCTGCCCCCACAATGGCGCCAAACGAGGCGCTGATTGGTGGAGAATATGTTCCGATCGATACGTCGAGCCACGACACGGATATGAGCTCTTATGACGATGCTGATATGCCCCTTACGTCACCGCAAGACGTCACTGTCAAGACAGAAGATCCTGAAACTTCGTCAGACGAGCGAAGGATTAAAAGGTCGATCTGGGTATCTTCCACCGGAGGCAAGTCAGTCAAGAAAGAGGAGGGAGCCGGCATCGCAAAGAAGAAGTCCAGAAAGACTAGGTCCAAAGCCATTCCTCGCCTTCGTGACGAGCATTTCGAGATCTGGATGGACGACGACGTCGAGCAGATACCCGGAACCAAGAAGTGGCGACGAAACGGAGGCAACGCAACCGGGAAGCCGCAAATCTGCAAAATGGACATTGGCGGCATGCCTTGCGGCAGGAAGTTCCAGCGCCAGGAGCATCTCCACCGACACGAGAAGACTCATTCCGGCCACAAGCCCTATGTCTGCCAGCTGTGCCAGACGCAGTTCAACCGCAACGACAACTGTTGGGAGCATTACTGGACCCACGTCGCCCGCCCCGGCAAGAAGAACGGCCGCAACAAGAAGCACAGCCTCAAGCGCGTGCTCAGCTTCATCCAGGACTCGAAGCACATTGAGAAGCTGCACAACAAGTGGCGCAAGGAGGTCGGCTACGAGTACGATCCAGAGACTGACCCGCAGGCTCTGGAGGAGGCGCAGATGGAGGCAGCTGGCGACGAGGGCCCAGGCTCTTCCACCATGAAGCATGATAGCATGAAGATTCGCAGCAAGCTCTGAGCTGTATGAAAGCACGTAACGCCGTCACGCCTCATACGTTGATGACCTCAAGCATTGGAGCGGCAAAAATTTCCCTACACATTTTCGGTACGTCGGTTGGAGTTGGTTCGGTGTCCGTTCGCTGCATTGCATCATTGCCTAGGCATTCTATCAGCATCGCGCTTGTTTAGTCCCCTGTATTCTAGTTGATCTTCCTGTATGCACCCTAATGTACGAAATAATGAAGCAACGGCCGTTCATCCTACTCACGCTGTGTATCCACGCTCAACGAGCCTATCATTTGCTGCCTGTCTGATTCCCCACAATTTGATGGGGCGGAATGTGATGAGGTATGGGACGTGCACCGAAGTTGCAGCAAATGCAAACATTGTGTGACGCGACAGGTTGAGGTGAGGTTGATGGCATGGTTACATTGCCACTAATCCAATACAGTCGCTAAGTTAGTGGGGCGTGTACCACTTTGAAACAACAGAGCTCGGACGATATCGATCAGCAGCGTCTACATTAAGGTCTTCCTCTCCCCCAGCAACTGCGGACGATATACTTGTCAAATTAAGCGCGGGTACATCACCCCGTTTTCGCCTTGATCGGTCTCATCCCATACCACCCGATGGTCGCCATTCCAAGGAACGCGGCTAGGCAGCTGAACACAAGCGCGACGATGCCTCTGGCAGTGAAGCCTGCAGGCAGCTCGCCTGGGCTCTTGTTCTCGCCACTCAGGTCCAGTAGGTCCCGTGTATTCCCTGCTGCATTCCCCGCTGTCGGCACGCTACCTGCCTCGCAGACCTTGAGATGATCTTCAGGGATCTTGCCCGAAAGCTGTCGCTGAATGTCCAGGGGACGCTCGATCATGGTTGCGGTCAGACCGGAGGCTACATGCCATTCAATGTGGCAGTGGAAAAGCCAAACACCGGCGTTGTCTGCTCGGAAGCGGAGAACAATGTGCCCGTTCGGTCGGACCAGGATTGTGTCGCGCTTCATTGGCGTTGCAGGCAAGGCCGTGACGTTGCTGGGATCGAAGAAGCCTGCCTCCTCCTCACTCCGTGTGACGACCTGGAAAGCATGACCGTGTAGATGGAACGGGTGTTTACCTGGATCATCGTTGTTCAGAATGATCTCAACCACCTCGTTGGCGTTGAGGATGAACGCGTTTGTGTTTGAGCCGTAAATTGCAGGGTTAGTGGCATTTTCTCCTGTGGATAGGACGCCTGTTCAAAGGTGCAATTAGCATGTGTCCCTTAGAGTGAGCAAGTGCACAGGGTGGAGAGCCGCCCCGCTTGAGTATCTTCAGGCTCCTACAGGTTCTCACCTACGACGGAAAGCGATCAGAGTACAACGCTCGTAAATTGAAGCTGCTGTAGAGCGCTGTTCCTTTCCCTCCGTATTTGATGACCCGCAGTAATCTGAGGGGTTGATGGCTGTGCGAAGAGCGGAGGTTTACTTACTACGATGAAGTTAGCAAATTGAGTTTAAACGCGTTATAGCCACTGCTTACCTGTAGAGCGTGGGAACCTTGGGACTAACGTAGGTGATGTCGTTGAAGAAGGCGTAGTTGGCCCCATCGTTCAGGACGTCCATCTTCAAGTCGAGGGTGATTGAGTGATCGACCTTGTCGAACAGCGCTTCCTTATCGTACGGCACGAGCTTGAAGTCATCAAACGGCTCGAAAGCGTCGATCTCTTTCGGCGCTGGGTTGGGCTTCGTATCGTCATATACGAGCCATCCTGTGACGTTCGGGTTGAGACCCTCAGGTATGGCATCAAATAGATCCTGAAATGACTGTGAGCTTACGAGTCTAGTACATTTTGAGCATCAAACTTACCTGGTCCATGCTACCCATGAAGGCGAAATTCGAACTTGTGTCGTTCTTCGCTGTCACAAGTACGCTGTATCTCTGCGCAGCCGTCAAGTAGATCATGTCCGCCTCAGTCGGCTCCGTGTACACACCATCGACTTCGACGATGCGCATCGTGTGCCCTTCGAACCACACATACTGGGCGGCAAAAGCACCCATGTTGATCAGGCGGAACAGATACGTCTTCCCTGGCTGCACTTTGAAGGCCAAGTCTTGCGTGTCGTTCATCAATGCGGCTTGGGGAACTGGTTCAGCACCGGAGGGATTTGAGATGCTGATGAAGCTCTTGAGTAGTTCCTGCATCCGATCATGGTACCAGTCTGACAAGGTGAGGACAACCTCCTCGTCGTAGAGGTCCTTGTGTGGATCTTGCGTATCATGGATGATCAGAGGACCACGGAGGCCGTCGGGATACTGGCCTCTCTCGTGGCTGTGCCACCAATATGATCCAGCTTGGTCGACCTATCTGCATCAGCGTCTTGGCTCGATCGAACGTGCGAGCTCTGCTTACTGTGAAGTTGTATGTGAAAGAGCTTCCTGGAGGAATACCACACTGGCTGACGGCGACAGGACCATCCATATGTGTTGTACCATTCTGGTAGAGGCCATGGAAATGTAGACTCGTGCTTTCATTTCCAAGAGAGTTCTTCACGTTGACAATGACCTGGTCTCCTTTTGTCGCGACAATGGCTGGGACCGGCCACTGTCCGTTGACGCCCATGACTGGACGCGTCTGCTGTCCATCGGGGTTCGCATATGTCCACGCAACATCAAAGTCGTATGTGACGGTCGCACATTGTGCAATTGAGGTAAGAAGAGATATCGGAAGTAGGAAGCTTGAGAGCGAGAGCGCCATCTTGGCTGGAGGGAGCCAACGATTGAACTGTTTGCAACCTCAAGCAACAGCCTTCTCCAGCTGAGGGGAGATGAGGAAGATTAGATGGTCTGACAGTGGGGGATCAGATAAGACCTGAAGTCGCCTTTGCAAAAAGCACAAGACAGTCGATGCCGCTGTGCAAGTTATCAGATCATCAAATCGCGACAGAAGCGGGGTCTCTTCGCTTACAAGCTGCGATCGGACCTTTCACTTCAAAAAACTCTGCGCGTTAGATCTATCCTTTGTCGGGCAGCTGCGACAGACTTTGAGTTGCTGATTCGCCGTGATCTGAACATGTCCGGTCGTTATCGGGCCATCTGATTAAATCCAGGCCTTGATCGGCGCCAGGCTGGGGTAAGCGCATGGGGTTAAGCTTGCACTAGCGCTGCGCGATAAATCTTGAACGTATTTGGCGTCCTTGGCGGGTGAAGATCGGGGGTCACTCGCAGAAGATTGTCAGCGCTTGGAATCGTAGCGAGGGACGGTTTTCGACCTCGGGAAGGCATCTGAGGGCCCCTTTAGTGATGGGCGAACCGTACGGAGCCAGCAACATCAACCGCAGAGGACGAGAAGCTGCACAAGCGGAAGTAAGCACGGTCGATAAAACTGTCACCGACGCTTGATCAGCCCACCCTGTCACGTTCGTTCGCGTGTTTGATATCAATTTGGCATCGTGCACCTGCGAGCGGGGTGGTGTGGCCCGGAACTCGGCGCGATTAGTGCAAATAACCAGCCCAACAGACGGCAGTGACACAGGACGTTGGACCTCGGAAAATCTGATTAGATCCTTTGTCCCCTCTTCCTCTTCCTCTCCCACCCATATCAGATCCAGCATTTCCTGCTTTGTTTGCTAAAGCACTGCTGAGGCCGTCAAGATGCCACAAAACGTGTTTGCTGTGCCAGGTAAGCTTGAGTAACCTTTCCCCAGATTCTGACAACATCCCACAATGACCGTCCAAGTACCCAGCCTCAAGGTTACTCTATTACCATGGACTAATATCCACCACAGTCTTCTTCATCTGCTTCCGAGAATGTCTCGAGACTAGTATCATTGTCTCTGTTCTCCTCGCCTTCCTTAAGCAAACCCTCGGCCCAGAGACCGATGCGGCTGTGCGTAAGAAGCTTGTCTGTCAGGTCTGGGCTGGCGTTGGAGCTGGCATTCTCATCTGTCTAATCATCTGCGCCGGTGTCATTGGAACTTGGTGAGTACATACCTACGCCTCGGTGACACTTGAGTATACTAACGGCTTGGTAGTAAGTACATACCGTCACACGTCATTTGCGAACATGTACATCTATTCTTCAAACAGCATTGACGTCGGCAATGTGCTGCTACCAATCGTCATGCGCCCTTGAACACCTCCTGTCTATCTCAACTCACACTCATCCATATCCCATCCCAATCCTGTATTCTCACAGCCACTCTCATCCCAACCCCCTCCCTAAACCTAATCCTCCACTAACCCCACAAAGTCTACACCGCGGGCCGCAACTCCTTCGAGTCCGCCGAAAACATCTGGGAAGGCGTCTTCGGCATCCTAGCCTCCCTCATCATCACGCTAATGGGCGCCGCACTCCTCCGCGTCTCCAAACTGCAGGACAAATGGCGCGTCAAGATCAGCAAAGTGCTCGAAGCCAAAGACAGCAAGCTGCCCGTCAAGGGCAAGTTGAAAATGTGGGGCGAGAAATACGCCATGTTTATCTTGCCGTTTGTTACCGTGCTCAGGGAGGGCATCGAGGCGGTGCTGTAAGTCCAATCTATTTACATCTACCTATCTGCATCAGGGTAGATGGTATACGCATCCTAACACTCCACAGCTTCATCGCCGGCGTCGGTCTCGGACTCCCAGCAACTTCATTCCCGCTCGCGGTGCTCTGTGGCCTGGGTGCCGGCGCGCTCGTCGGCTACCTCATCTACAAGGGCGGCAACAAGACGTCGCTGCAGATCTTCCTCGTCATCTCGACGTGCTTCTTGTACCTTGTTGCTGCGGGCTTGTTCTCCAAGGGCGTGTGGAATCTCGAGCAGAATGCGTGGGTCAAGCTGGCTGGCGAGGGCGCGGCCGAGGCCGGGGCTGGGCCGGGGAGTTATGATATCAGGAAGAGTGTCTGGCATGTTAATGTAAGTCGACCGCGCTTCTTTCCACCTCTGGTAATGTGGAAGTGTGCTGATGAATGGGCAGTGCTGCTCGCCCCTCGAGAACGGCGATGGCGGATGGGGCATTTTCAACTCGCTCTTCGGCTGGCAGAACAGCGCGACGTATGGCTCCGTCATCTCGTATAACCTCTACTGGGTCGTTGTCATCGCCGGCTTCCTGTTCCTCGGCTGGAAGGAGAGCAAGGAGACTTCGACTGTGAGCGAGGTCGCCAGCGACACGTCCAGCGAGCAGAAGAACTTCTCGGGCGAGAAGACAAGCGAGGAAAGCGTGCTGGTCGGAACCGCTGTCAGGGAAGTGCACTAGGTAAAATGACTTCGATGAGAAAAAGCAGAGTGCGATTCAAGTCCAGAGAAAGAGGACGTCTATAAAAAGAAGGGTATACAAAACAAGCCAGACAATCAACCCTCCCATCTTCACCCCGCACCCTTGAATCCTCACCCAACCCCAACCAAGTCCATCCATGGCATACACTCTTTACAACGCAAAAACCCCCGCCATAGCCGCCGCGCCCGCAACCCCCAAAATCCCCACAACCCTCTCCTGACTCGCTGCCGCCGTACTCTTCACCTCGCCCCCCGTCCTCGTTGCGCTCTGCGCCCCGCCCGCAATACTATCCACAACGCTCTGCACCCTGCTATTCTGCGCGTCGTAGTATGCTCTCAGATCGCTCGGCAGGCCGCTGAACCACGCAGGCGTGGCGCTGAGCGTAGTGAAGCCGCCGATCTTGGTGATTTCGGGGGGCACGGAGACGGAGGCCGTGGCGACGAATTGAATCAGTGCGCTGTGGGCGGAGGCGGCGCGCGAGAGCTCTGCGGCCGGCGCCGAGGCCGTGATGGAGGCGATGGCCGCGGCGACTTCGCTGCTGAGCGCGGCGATTTGGGATTGGATCTGTTGGGGGTTAGAGGGCGGAGGGAGAGAGGGGGGAGGGTGCGTACGCTGTCGCCGAAGTTGATGTTGACCGAGGGGCGGGTTATGACGGCGAATTCGGAGGCGGCGGTTGCGCTGAGGGCGGCGGCGATGAGGGTGGATTTGATCTGCATGGTTGCGTGTGAAGGATAGATGGATGTAAAGAGCGTGCTAGATGGTCTAATAAACCGTAGATACTTGAGACAAGGAGTGAATATGTCAAGTCCAAAGAGAAACGAAGACACGACAAGAAGTTCAGTTTTCTATAGAGATTGAGATTGAAGGAGCTTGAGCGAAAAAAACCGGGGGCGTCCAAGGGTGTCTATCCCTATCAAGTCGCTGGCAATCATTGCGTCGTATGCTCCGTCTGCTAAATATCCCAGGGACGTGCGGGCAATGGATTGCCTGACAACGCATAGGCGAATCCGTAACGCGAAACGAAATGAGGCTGTGTGAGAGGTGATGCGTTGATTTGCGCCCACAGCAATCATACTAGAAGCAGTTTCCCGCCAGTCGACAATTGGAACGACGTCTGCATCCGTCCTGCCTCCCAACAGCCACCCGACGTTTGCGCAATGGCAGAGGCCGTTTTCGTGGGCGGCGCAGAAGCAGGTGTTTGATCGGCGGTTCGTGTTTAGCCAATATTTTTAGTGGGGCGATGCAGGTCCCAGTCAGGGGCAACACAGATGCCTCCACCCGTTTCCGATTTAGCCTCGCATCCCGTCAAACCGTAGCAGCGGGATGTCGCAATAGACGTTGCGTATGTATAGAACTGTCAACATTCTAGGCCGCCACTGCGGATCGTCCATGTTTAAAGATTTCTGTGAAGCCAGGCAGGATATCTTGCAGCTGGACATATACTCAGGCTTCCCTCTGCTTGCAATCATCATACTTGTGAACATCTCCAGCTGATGTCGTGCAGATGCACATATGCAGAGCAGTCACGAATCCTGCCCCTGGCTGGCAGGGTGGTACTGTGTATGTTTAGACCTGTCACTCCAGGCGATCTTCAGTGTAAGACAGCACAACGTCCCACCGTTACTCTTACTCCTCCTCGCCCCAGTAGTAACTCCACATATCCACCCCTCTAAACTCATCCGCGTACTTCCTCCCTGCCGTCGCCCCCGCCGCGCCCGCGCACACAATCAGCGGGAGAAAGTGCTCCGCGCCGCCTCTAGGGTGCATCGTGTACGCGTTCGGCCACTCCCTCCAGCCCGCAAACTTGCGCGCCCTTGCCTCGTCGTCGTCTGTCATGGCGGCGTCGGTGACAGCGCCGCTCCAATCAGCGTTCTTCTGCTTGAACCCTGGGGTCGACGACTCGCCCGAGAACATGAGGCGCAGGTTGTGGAAGGTCGCAAAGCCAGACCCGATTATGGCGATGTTCTGGGCGCGCAGGGCGGAGAGGGCGCGTCCGATGGCATAGCTATGTGAGGGCGATTCCGAGGCAAGGACGGAGAGTTGGACAATGGGAATGGAGGCGGCGGGGTCGATGAGTTTCATGGGCACGAAGACGCCATGGTCCCAGCCTGTGTTGCGTTGGTTACAGAGAGAGTGTGAGGCAGACTGGACGTACCTCTCTTAGCGTCCTTGGCGCACTCTATGCCAGCGTCCTTCAGCGCCTTTTGCACCTCTCCCGCAACCTCAGGACTGCCCGGCGCATCATGCTTGATCTCATAGCTCTCCGGGGGGAAGCCGTAGTAGTCGTACAGCAACTCATGTCTGCTTGCACTACTAACAGTCACTTTCTCAGTCGACCAATGCGCCGTGACTAGCACAATGGCCTTGGGAGCATCAGGCGTGCCCAGCTTGAGTATCTTCGGCAGCTTCGTCTTCAGCGAGTTGACAATGTCACGGTGGCTCGGGTCGCCCAGGAGAGGCATCGGGCCGCCGCCGTGGGAGAGCGAGATGACGGGTGCGAGGCGCGTCATGTTGCTGGAGTAGGAAGACAAGGGGAATTGCTGAATGCCGCGGAGGGGGTTGAATGTGGTGTTGCTTGCAAGTGTGTCTGCACAAGTCGGTCTGAGGAAGCCTGTGAGCGTGAGGAAGGTGCGTGCAAGTCTCATGTTCTTGGGAGTAGTGGGACGCGGGCTATATGCATGGCCGCTGGAGGGGCGACTTGCGACATTCTCGGCACTTTTGTTGGCGCTACTTGAGCACGTATGCTTCGTGAGCGCAGCGTGGAGGTTTGTCAGAGGGCTTGTGAGCGCGGAATTGGTCCGCCCCGCGCAACGTCCGATCATGTAGCGCGTCCGACGACACTCTTACAGGCGACCACGATTTGAGGGTGCATTTAAGTTCAGGTGTTGGGTGAGATACGCATATCTTCCATGCATGGCGGATTGAGACTTCAGTCTAATTAAGATGTAGCCAAATGTTTCTTTCAGACGTGCAAAACACGCAGTGCTGAGCATCATCGCCATGTCTCGTTCACATAGTACAACGTCACTTAGAAAACACAATAGCACAATCTGAGAATTTAAGTCATTTGGTCATCATGTCGAGGTGACTACTCAAGGAAAGTGATGCCATACCACCTCCAACCATAGCGCCCGACCAATGCCATACCCAGGGTATCATGCCAACTCATTCCGAAAAGGCGTCATTCAGCCTGACAGACAGCAACATATGCGAGTGAGCGCGTATACGATGCAAATCCATCCAGCGACTCGAATCCATGCCGAACACAAGGAAAAGGTAGAAAGAAAGAGAAGCCGCAACCTCGAAATTACCTTCTAAAACCCCCCAGCAATCCGTTCAGATCTCCTCTTCAATCGTCTCTAGCCCATCGTCAGTACCACTCAACCAAATCTCAACCTTCTGTCGGCGCGTATACTGACCTAGACCGTCGCCGCCATCAGCAGAGTCCTCCTCGGACTTGACTTCCTCTGCCTTGACCTTCTTGGCCGGGCGACCCCTCTTCTTGACCTCAGCGGCGGGTGCGGACTTGGGCTCCTCAGACGCCTTGCGTAAGCTGGAACGGGTGGGCTTGGGCTTCTCCTCGGTGTCGAGGTCGTCGTTGGGGGCAGTGGTAGCAGCCTTGGGCTTGCGACCGCCCTTCTTGGGAGCGGGCTTGGCCTCTTCGTCCTCGGACCCAGCAACAGCGGCCTTCTTGCGACCGCCTTTCTTGGGCGCGGGCTTGGGCTTGACTTCCTCGGATGAGGCCTCAACGTCAGCCTCGCCGTCGGCCTCGGGCTCAGTCGGAGTCTTGCGCTTGCGTCCGCCAGCCGCCTTGGGAGCGGTCTTGGTGGGCGACTTGGTGCTGATGTTGGCGCCTGTGGTACCGAGGAAGGCAGCGAAGGAAGGGTACTCGTCGAGAGCCTTCTTCTTGACGCCCGGCCACATCTTCTTGAGGGAGCCGGCGGTGTTGCCGGTAAGGGCGGCCATCAGGTCGTAGTCGTACTGTGCTCCATGTGAGTGATCGCTCGGTTATGATGATTGCATCCAAGGTGTTTTGCATGCGTCTTGCAGGAGTATGTGCATTTGTGCGTCGCGCATGGCACCTCACTCTGCCATGGCGGGCGTGTAGTTGCTCACCTTATCGGGACCAATGCTGCTCACGGAAGCCGCAGCGAGCAGCTTAGTCTCCTTGTCCTCGAAGCTCTTGAGGAGCGTCGTCTTGCCAGCATCACCGGTGTCCTTCTTGGGAGGCATCGTGGTCGTGCGTGTATGAAAGTGCTGTGAATGAAGATGTGGAGAAGTTCGTTGAGGATGAAGAAATCGACAAGCTCGGTAGAAACGAAAGAATGGGACAGAGTTGGTGGGAACGGTACCAGGGTGGGGTTCTTATGCCGCGAAGTTTCCAAGGTGAAGGTGGAAAGAAAATTCCCGCACGAGACTACAAACGCAAACGCGCAACGGCCAATGGACTGCAGCGTAGGTTGAGTGACTGACCAAGTGAGGACGGATCCAGATAAGGACCTGCTCGT
>Ga0265780_10004018_pt1 | contig 19133 bp, 23 predicted proteins | sample P1T30metagenome_FD_192432 | JGI IMG/M metagenome (GOLD analysis project Ga0265780, IMG submission 192432) | Plant litter microbial communities from East Loma Ridge, Irvine, California - P1 T30 | ecosystem: Environmental > Terrestrial > Plant litter > Unclassified | place: USA: California...
TACTTGTGGCTAATCAAATTACGAAAGTTTACTCTACAACCTAATACCAATGATGACTCTTCGCATGCAGCCAAAACTCCGGCATCCATTAGTGTACAAATTCCCCTAGATGTGTTACCATCTCAGCATGCCTGAATCCAATAGCATGCCGAAACGCAAAAGTCTCGAATCTCGATATGCGTGTTTCGGGGAAATGCGGACCAGTGGCGCGACCGGGCGCTCCCGGATTGTGCATCACGCCATGCATCTCTCCACCTCCCATCTCTACCGCATTCCCGGTTCCTTGGCAGCGTCTAACGTCTTGGTCATGCTCGCGAACTACTAATCTCGTGCTGCTTGCGTTCTTTCGCCGGGAGGTGATTATCACCCCATGATGTGGCCATGGAGGTGTGGGGAAGGGAGGTGGGTTTGAGGTATAAGATGTTTGGGGGTTACGAGTGAAGTTTATTACTATCAATCATCACTTTTAACAATACTATCAATCACCACTACCATCAATCATCACCACATCAAGCGAAGCCAACACAACACATCTTCGCAATACCCATCATCACCACCAACAACGATCGAACGGAGCACCAAACCACATCAATCAAGAAGACAAAGAACATCATCACGAATGTCCCTCTTCCCAATCATACCACCCTCGCCAACCAAAACACACCCAAAAATGCTCTCCTCATCACCACCTCAATCGCCACTCAGCTCCAGTCCTTCACCGCCGGCAACACAAGATTCCGCCCCATCACCACCACAATCACCACACGACTCTACAAACCCCACACACTTCCACATCCCCCACCCACACCCACACCTCCCGCACATCTCCCTCCGCACACACCTCAGCTCACTCTTCGCCCCAACCTCGTATCAGCAATGCACATGCTCGCCATACCGCATTCCAGATTACACCAAGTACATCATCGTGGACGACGAGTTCGTGCTAGTCGAGGAGGATGGCGGGCCGCTGTGTCGAGAGGGCATGATTGAGAGCGAGGAGTGGAAGACTAGCGGTGGCAAGGTGATGTTGAGGGAGAGGAAGAGGAGGATGAGCGTGCACTGCTTTGGGGGATGATTGATTTCGAGGGCTGGGCCTTCAGGGATGAAGGAGCGGTGGATTGCAAGTCACATGTTTATTTCAAAATCGGGAAAACTTTGCATTGTTATTTTTGTCTGACGGGTGTACAGCTTCTCTTCTGGTGGAGATTTGAGGCGCGGTTCATGATGCTGGGTTTAGTTCAAGGGTTTACTTTTAGAGAGATGAGCAAGTTGTTTGGATGGAGTGTGTGGCTGGTCTAGCATAAGATGCTTATGGACTACATATATTTTCAATGTGCGTCTTACGAAGTGAGTCTACATTGAGCTGAGCTACGCATGTGTAGTTCCAGAAACCAACGTTCTAAACCTTGTATGAAGATCAAATGCTAGAAAAGCAAATCCCGGGGCATTTGCTTCTCCGCATAATTCAATGCCATGTGAAGAACCAATTTGACATGCTGGGTTCCTCATTTCACCGCTTTTACTCACCACCGCTCAACGTTGCACCTCAACGTAACATAACCCACCTAGGAAGATACGCTACATGTTAGTTAGTATGCCTTACCTTACTCCCGTACCATTTAATCCCTCAAAGAAAGCCCACGCCGTCGACCCCGGATATTTGTCAACGACCCAGCAGTCCGGGAGCCCGTCCGCAACGCTACAGTAGTCTACTCACCTTCCCGCTTACCCACTCCACCGCAAGATGGCAGCCTCGACTCGCAAGCACGCGTCATGAACAAAACACCCGGCGACTAAAAAAGCACTTGATGAAAGACGAACCCGCCGATGCGCACGATATCGATGGAGAAAGAAATAATCAGATGCATTGATCCAGACATATACCCTGCAGCGGGTAAGATGCATCGAATCTATCGGCAAAGCACACCTAGCCAATCGTTAGTCTAGGCGAGGTGGGACTAAGAGATAGCGCTAGTGGATGGGTTTCTTGATCAGGCAATGTTGAGAAGATGTGGATAATGGCTGGTTATGAAAGCAATGTTCCTGCGACCTGGCAGATTTTCGTGAAAGAAAATGTGCCGGGGAGAAACTCATATGGCCCCAGCTTTGTCATCATGAAGAAAGGGGGCAGGTGGATTGCAACAGAAAAAGCAATTATAGACTTACCGGTGGAGTGGTGCTGGCGAATAGCTGAAGGCTGGGCTTGGCTGTATGCAAGTCCCTGATCGAGAAATTTACGCATTTGGACGAGGAGGGTGGGACGGAAGATTGTGGAACCGTGGACACGTCCCTCAACATGGTCGAGATGCTGAAGAGACCAAGGACTTGGAAGTGATGTGACTGTCCCATAGCTGAAATACCGAGCGTGCAGTAGTCGTCCTAGCAAGTTCAGTAGTACGGACGGAATGGCCGCAGTCATCTCGACTCATGTCCTGTCCACCGCCATGGGTTCTTAGCAAGTCCGGCGCCTCAAAGCGTAACCGCCCAGCTGGATTGTAAACGCCACGGCCGCATCGGTGCGCAGAATTGCAGTACGTGGAATCTCCTCGTCCGGAAGCCGCCTCCTGCAGGGCTGCACCGCATGAACCACAAACATATCTGCGCGTGGTAAAATCGAGATGAAGTCGAAGTCCTGGTATCCGGCATGGCGACCGAAGGAACCGCAGCCGTAATTTATACGGGACATGGGGGAGCGAGGCTTGACAGTGGGCTGAACGTGGCGCACGCCGTTGGAGAGTAATAAAGTTTCTGAAAGCGGCTGGACCTCTTAGTCGGTATTTCCAGCGCATCCGCAGGATAGCCAGGCTGGGCGGTGCTGACTGCCTTGGTGCAGGTTTGGGATCCAGTGAAGGCTGCCATCTCTCGTAGACACACCGGTCAGGCCATGGCGGCAGCGACGTAGCAATAGTCGACGATCATGCGCAGCGGAGGAAAGGTATTCGTACGGGCTGACAAAAAGGCGGACCAACACGTGCAAGCGAGTCGCGTTGCGGGGTCCCTTGCTCCTTGCTGATCGCATACCACGCAATTCCGGGCAAGGCGCGAGATATACGCGTCGGCGAATAGAACAGCAGAGTCGCCTTTGTCCGCGAGAGCAGTCGCCGATGTCCACCGGAAGCTGTTGCTGAACAGGAAGGAAGCATGTCAGAGGGAGAGACGGTCGCGTCGCGATGGATTCGGCTATCCGAAGCGCGACAGGCTGTCGAAAGGCCCGAGGAAACGCCGAGCGATAAGATGGCATAGTCCACGGGTGCAAGGCGTCCGATGCCACCTGCTCACGACCAGCAAGTATCGCGAAAGGCCACAGGCACACGAGTTGTGCAGGCCGCGCGACTTCACAAGGCGGGCCATGTGCGAGAAGGATTGGCAAAAGCCAGCAGAAGGGAACCTAAGGCGCAGGGCAAACCAAGGGCGGGCAATTTCACAGCCAAAGAAACCAGGCAGGGCCCCGAACGTGCCTTTCCTTCCCAGTGGTGAGGCCGCGTTCCAGCATGCTGGTCAGCTCATTCGCACCGAGTCATGCGTCCATCGCTACCCTTGCCTTGCCTTGCCCACGCACCTCTTCCTCTGAGCATGTGCTCATTGTGCCTCTCGCAATGTGCGTGCTGCATCTTACCCGGCTAAAATTGCGTCTTGGATCTGCCCCCGATACGCTGGGCCAGCGACAACGGATCCTCGCCGGCTGGCTACGAGCGAACTGCGAGACGTGTCCATTCAATGAAGATCCCTCTGACCGCCTGTTCACGGCTGCGAATCACCACTGCGTCGTTACCGAACATTTGGGTATGACGCGTGGCGATGCCATAAATACAGCGGCGACTGACGTGATCAGCGTGGATTCTGCTATGGAATGTGAACGGGGATAGGTGCTTGTGCAGTATGTAGAGAATAGGGATGGATAGGAAGCGGGTATATGTCCGAATATTATATACTGGGTGGACTACAATCGCGCCCGGGATGCGTCGACGATCCCGGGAACACGCACAATGTTTCCATGTAGCTTCGCTGACCCCACATGAACCGACAAGGCCAGGGACCTCGAAATGCAGAAAACAAACTCGATCGCTCAGAGTGAATAGACATGATAAAGCCGCCATAAGCGAAAAATGCCTCCAGACACGACTCGGAAAAGTGATGAAATGCGCAAACTTCTTGGAGACAGCGCACAAAAGCGCCTCCTGCCTCCCCGTAAGTTTTGGTGCAGGTACAACAAGGTATCATATTCCCGAAATGCTCAAACGCCGTTTAGAATGTCCACCGTAACTCCAGAATTTTCGTCGTCGCAACAGGTCTTGGGTAATCATGCGTGCACTTGGGTGTTCGACCGGTGGTGATGATCGGAGTGCACAGCAGAATGCAATTCTTCTTGTGCAACTCGGTGCCCGAATGGATGTTCCACTCCCATCTTGGTGGGACCCAAGAATGTGGCCGGTGAAGCAACACGTGCTAGTATGCATAGGGCCAGTGCTCACAACTGCTCAACGTAGCACCGGAGATTAAAAGACGTAAACGAGGTATTGAATCCAGGTGAGTGGGTTCGGGTACGCGGGGGACTGCGGATTGCAATCGTGGCCGAGCACGTTACGGGCAGGCTAAGCTCCAGAAGGGTAGGCTGAAGGATCAAGTCCTACACCCAGGTCTTATTGTTGAGGACGACGAGCTGTCCAGATGTGACTATTGCGCAAGGGATCAGTACTGGTCGGTAACAGCGCACAATTGGTACAACGTCCAAAGGAGGCATGACTTACATGTTGTTGTACGCATGAATTTTGCGGTTACATATTTCCCGTCGAACTTGATCGAGCATTGGTTTGACGTGTTGGTTCAGGTCCCAATGGTAGACTCTGGTGAGGGGCGCAAAACTTAGTGCTTCTAGGCCTTCGGTGATGCCTAGGTTGTACCACCTTCCAATGTCCTTTTGGTGCGGGTCGTTGGGCCATGAGTTGTAAGGGACGCGAATCACCATCTCCTGAATGTCGATGAAGCCAGCCGACTGCAGCAGCTGGCGGGTGCGGTGTTCATATGCAATTGGCTGTGTGACGCGGGCGGTGGCGTCTGCGAGATAGTTGTACCACTTCTTCAACATGCAATCGGGGGGTAGGGTGCCGTCGTCGCAGCGCGGTTCCATGTCGATTTCGACGTGTTCGATCCAGCCAGTGCCGGGCTTGATGTGTCTGCGCACGTTAGCTTGCGTCTGGCAGTCACAGGATGGTATCGTACGAGAAGACTTTTTGGTACATTTCTGGCCAGCTCGAGACGCTGCCGCAAGCCATGCGCAAGTGGATTAGATCCCAGGAGTCCTCGCCAAAGTTCCACGGGGACATGTAGTCGCGTGGTACACGGAATCGCAGGTTCGGGGGGATCCTGCACGGACACGAGTTAATATAGGGAGCTGCGGATGCAAGGACGGACAGCATACTTTTCGGGCTGGATGTTGACGAGCTCCACACCTAAGACCTGCAATATCAAAGTCAGTCGTCTGGCAGCAATGCAGGCGTGGGTGGGTCAGCGCACCTCTGAGGTCAGGTATTTGCTGCACACATGGCGGTTAGCGTCGCAGAAGACACAGAGCGGTTGCGGAACCAGACTTACTCGGCCATGTCAATTGCCCAGATGCCGGTGCCACAGCCAATGTCGAGGATGCGGGGGGGCTCCCCATGTGGTGAGGTCTGAACGGGGGCCTGGTGCAGCTGGTCGCGTCGTGCGACTGTGAAGAGTTTGTGATAGATATCCATGCGGTCTTTTTCGGGCTGGGGTGTGTCAGCGAATGCGGAGGCGTGCAGACGGCGGGCTACTGCTCACCTCATCGCACGGGTACATGTAGAGGCCTCTCCGGAAGCCGTGGTAGACGCGGCCATTTTCTAGGAAGTTGCTGTTCTGGGCGGGGACGGGCGCGGGACTGCGAGCACTAGTCAGTTAACTACGGGGTCGGCCATTTGCAGAGGGTTGTGAATTGGTTGCACAGAGCGGGGAGGGGAGGGGAGGGGAGGTGCGAGATTGAGAGCGAGATTGAGATTGAGATTGGGCTTGTCGGTGGACGGGACTCACCCATGCGTCGACATCGTAACCATTGGAGCAGCGGGACCTCGCGAGGAGCCTCGGGGGCGGGGGAGGTCGCCTAATAAGCTGCGTCGTCTTCAGGCGGGGCGCAGAGCGGTGCGGTGGTGGTCGCGGGCGCGCTGGTCATGAGACGCAACACAGAGTCGACGTCGGCGGGCTGCTGCAGGCAGCGATGGGCGGAACGGCGAGTGGGAGCAATGGCGAGCGAAGTGCAGCGAGTGAGCAGCGGGCTGGCACGACGGGAGTGGATGGGATGGGATGTATTGTGCTGGCAGTGCGCGGGCTGCTGGCTTATTAGCTGATTTGTCGAGACAGACTGCTGGGTCGTTGGCGGGCATCAATACAGGCAAGAAGCCGGGATCTCAGTCATCCATCAGGGCAAGAGCGGCGCGGGACGTATTTAAAGGCGCGAGCCCCCTGCAGGCGTCAAGCGCGTCGAAAAGCGCTGACGCTGAACGGCATGGTGCCCTCTGGCGGACGTCCCCCAGTCGCAGCCCGTCTCGGCAACGAGCACTGAGGGAGCCGGAGTCGCATTAGCACTGCTGCTATTAATTTGCCTGCCCTGTCCATGCTGCCAACGCCAGCAAACCCTCGGAACTGGGCCCATCTGGGCAAGGCGGCAAGGCTCTAGTTTCCATCTTCCACATTGTCGGAATTCCCCAAATCGTCGGATCAGACGCCCGTGCAACAGCAACCCCGAGCCAGCTTCCCCGGCCAGCCGCCCACGTCGAGAGACATGGCAGCCCGGCGTCGCAGCGCAGCCGCTCTGACTCTCCCACTGTCCGTCTCGTCTGCACTGCGCGCTGCACTGCACCCGCCCCGTGGCAAGCTGTCGTCGCATTCTTGAACTTCATCCTCACCCTTACCCTCACCCTCACCGCTGCCGGGCACACGCCCATCTAGTGCCCCGCCTGTCATGCACATGAATGATGCCATGTCGCCTTCTGGGTGCATGGCTGGCCGACGACGGATTCCAGGTGCACCGCTGCTCGCCGTCTTCCCAGTGCGCCAAACTGGCCTCGCTTTAGTCTTTCCGCCCAATCACCGACGGTACGGTTCCGCCAAGCCAGCTCTGCGAACTCCCGCATCACGCCGTCGCCAGTCGTTGTCCGTCGTCCACGCCACACCACAGCCTGCGATGGAATGCGGCACAGCACCACCTGCCGCGCCGTGCCGGGCCTCTGCTGGACCCCGGTGCCCAAGCGTACGACTTGCCACTGGGACGCTGATGAGACATCCACTGCACTGCTAGGGCTCACATGGCTGTCGGGCCTCTGCTCGCTTTCGCTGCAGTCCGAGATGAAAACTTGCCTCTGGTACCGGCAAGATATGGTAATTTCCGCATCTTACAGCACATGGATCAATCAGAGCCTTGCTTACGCGAGAGGCCGCATCTGGTCAGCGTGTCGGGACGGAGAAATAGCCATGCACACGAGGCGCATCGTGAAGCGTGGCACTCGCAGGACCATCTCTCGGTCCCATGCAGCTGCGCGTGCTAACGTTGCATGGGAAGCAACGCTTCAGAAGCTCGTTATAGAACTCGGGTAGAGGTGAAAATTGGCTCCCATTCTCCGAATCCCAGGTTCCCGCCATGCAGTGGAAGCCTGGCCGCTGCAGCTTGTGCAAAGTCCTGTAATCGTTGCAGCGCGCCGTTCCGTAGCCCATTGACATTCCCAGTCCATGTTGGCAGGAAGACGTTGCCATGAAAATATGCCCGGAACGGACGGAGTGGTCTGATATCAAGCAAGCATCTTCGTAGTCGGCTCGCCTCTGCAAGTGTAGCTGATGGCTCTCAGTGCCACAATGATGCCAAGGCACACAATGCTTGCAATAATACTTGCGCACATCACATTCCCTGTCGCACAGGATTGCGCACAAGCAGATTGTGCTCTTAGCGCTCGAGGGTCCCCTGTACGATGCCGGTTATGAACGAAAACGAATACAGGCAGACTGCAGCAGGCATCTACACAAAACGCTCTGCGTGGCGTGGTGCCTGGTGTCCATGTAGTCGACGACTGCGGCCGTTTCGCATGGCCGGTCACACGTGCAGACAAGCTTCTAGCTGCCGTCTGCCCCGTAGTGCATACACCCACATGGAAACGAACAAGTGCCTGAATGTTCGTGAACAGTGGGGCCATAACGGCCCGTATGAAAAATAATGTGTTGTTGTACGTGCGAGTCCCTCTATCGGAAACAGCACGTACGCGTATTGAGCCTAGACGAAACCCATGCGGTGTAGCCCGCCACTATTGAATGCCTGGGTCTCGGATGGGTTCGTTCAGCTTGCAGGTTGTGGTTCCGTAACCGAGTACCGTAAGGCTATAGCAGCCGGTGAGAGAATACTGGAATGGGTACTGGAATGTGTGGGCGCCAAGCACGTCGCCGTCGATGCGTCCGACATGCAGACTGATGGATCTGCCGAGCAAGAGTCGTTTCGGTAGCCGCTGTACCCTGGGAAAGTGCGCCTTGACCATGACAAAGTCTTGTTTCGAGAGTTCGCAGGCGAGGACGGCCAATCACAGCGCCCGAGGCAATCGCGAAGAGTTCCGCACGGCAGACACGGTCAAGGCGACGAGACGAGTGCGGGGAGAGAGGAGAATGGCGAGCATCACCTCATGAAACACGGCGGTCGCTTAGCTCTCGTCATCGGCCCAACCAGTCTGCCGGGTGCCGACCACTGGGCCGGCTGCAAAAGCACGCCGTTCACCCAGACCAGCCATGACGCACATGCTGAGCTGGGCCGAGGCGGCTTTTGACCGGCGGCTGCACGGTCTTCCAGCGGGCTGCAAGCGCGCCTTGGAGGGCTGAACTGGCGGCCTGGCAACGACACTCGTGAATCTGGAAACGAGATGCGCCAGTTCCAAACGACTGTGAGACGATGACATTCGCTGGCCGGCCTTGTGCACGCACGCTAGCACGGAGCCAAGAAGCCTGATGCTTCGCCCTTCCAAGGTTATATGATGCCCGTTAAGACGATGCATTTGCTACGCGAAACACGTCGCTTGTCTGATCCACCCCGCTGGGAGCGAAACAACAGAATGCAAGCCTGCAACTGTCTCTGATTCGCCGCCCTCGAACGTATCCGTGTGTTGGCTACAAGTGCTGAGTGAGCCGTATGCCACCACCGTCTCTCCGAACGCTCCTTCCCAATGCATCCCGAAGCCTCACAAAACCCGCCGCTGCCGCCTGCTGACTAACATCACTTTTTGCCTATGCCTCATGCAGCGCGCAGGAGCCTTGGGTGAACGGGGAAGCGGTGGGCCACGCTGAGCATGAACTTGCTCCACTACTGGCCCCGCCACAACCCGCCAGCGTCTTCTGGAAAGGAGGCATCTCCCGAGCATGTGGTAATATCCACACGTACACCGGACGCCCACTGTCGTTCTAGACGAGTAGCTTACAAAAGACATCACGAAACTACCATGCCCAGGTGGCTTAGAAAAGGGGCATTCGCCTGACCTTGACCAGGCTTTCTGACTGCTGGACGAGCAAGACTCCAGGGAACGCATAGCCCGCGAGTCCACGAATCCACTCTGCTCATGCCAACTCCATCGTCGTGCAGCCAGCGCCCTACAGCTGGTATCGGGTCGGCTCTTTCTTTGTGCAGCGCTACACCATAACCGTTGGAGGGCATGCCCGCCTTTGTGTTTGCAGCCACTGTGATACGCGTCCCGCCTTCTGCGTCAGCGCGGAGCCCTACATGACTGGAAACATACGAGCCTGCATTGCGCGTCCAACACACGGGTTTCAAGCTTCGTTTCCACCATGGCATCATCCTTCCTGCCCTTTGTGCATGAAGTAGGGCAATCCTGTTGTGCATATAAGCCCCGACTTCTACATGGTCGAGTAGCCACGGGACACTGCTGGATCATAAATCGTTATCAACCTTGGCTAAGTGCCAGTCTTTCCTTGTTAATTTACAAGGTCCCCAGTGGACCTACAGCTGCAAGCTCACAAAGCCCTTGAATCCCCTCTCAGTACCAAGCTCACCGCTGTCGGCACAATCTTCTAGCGAGTTCCAACTTCTGCACAGCGCTGTTCCCAGTCAGAGGCCAGGAAAGGTTCGAGCTGGGCATGCAGACCGGCCTGTACAACGCAAGGCGGCCTGCAGCCTCTCGAATAAGCCCGGCTTTTGCTCCGGTATCTGCTAGCTTCGGCGACTGATCCACTCAACGCACGGAAGTCTACAAGACACCATCTCCTTCTAGAACGAGGCCCCTCACCGAGCCAATCGATCCCTCCACCTCCTCGTCAGGCGCGTGGTTGTAGGCATGATCGGCAAGGAAATTCGCTACACCTGTCATCGGTACCTGAGATGTCACATGCCGTTCGATGGCCAGTAAGCACAACTGGATTTGGCCGCTGTGAAGAGCATGACGTGATCACTAAACTACAAGGAACGGCACCTTCCAATTCTATCATACGAGCAATCACCAGTGCCACCAAGTCGGTAAGTAGTGTGGTCCTTTACGTTTGACTACATAGGACCAACATCGCGTTCCCAGCAAGTAATCGTTCAACGTTTAGTTCCCATGCCGATCTAAATCTCTCGAAAATTTTAGGCCCACTGCCATCTCCTCCTTATCCACCTCAAGATATAGACTAAAGCCACCAGTACCGGAACCTCGATAAGCGGACCCACCGTGCTTGCTAATGCCTGCCCGCTTCCCGCACCATACACCGCTACTACGACGGCGATAGCAAGCTCGAAATTGTTGCTTGCAGCTGTAAAGCTCTGCGTGCAGCTGACCCTGTAGCCGAAGCCCATCTTCCAGCAGAACCAGACCGTGCTGGTGAAGATAACCAGAAAGTACACGAGCAACGGTGCGCAGACGCGAAGAACATCGGTAATCTGCCTGACCACGTGGGCTCCTTGGCTAGCGAACAGAACGATGATGGTGTACAAAAGCCCAATGAGAGAGAAGGGCGCGATGTAACGGATGAAGCGTCGCTGATACCGGTCTTCTCCTAGCAGAGTCCTCAGACCCAGTCGTGTGAGGACAGCGGCACCAAGCGGAATCCCAAGAAACACGCCAACACTTTGCGCCACGCCCTCATACGAGACACTCGTCTTGTCCCCATGGCTGACAATCTGCACGTAGAAGATTGCGAATGGTGCAAATAACACAATCTGCAGGATCGAGTTAAATGCCACAAGAACTGCGCAGTAATCGCCGTCCCCACCTGCTAAGTCTGTCCAGATGAGCACCATGGCGATGCAGCGCGCAATGCCCACGAAAATCAACCCTTCGCGGAGATCTTGGCGGTCCGGCAGAAAAGCCCACGCAAGACCGACCATGAAGAGAGGTGCGATGATCCAGTTCAAGACAAAGGATACAGCGATCTGTATCCAGAGTTCTTTCGAGCGCAGTAGCAGGTGTAGCGTCTCGTACCGTACTTTACACAAAATCGGGTACATCATGACGAGTAGGCCAATGGCTGGATGTGTGTTAGTACAGGGAACTGGATGAGGTATGTGTCACTGACCAATAGGTATACTGACACCCACGAATTCGCCCTTTTGTAATGCAGGACCGATGGAATCCACAGTGTTGCCGAGAGCAATTCCAACGCCCATGGCTATGATGATCCAGACCACCAGAAACCGGTCCAGGAACGACAAGCCCTTCAATGGCGGAAGCTCTTTTGTTGCATGATTGTCCCCTACAGCTTATGTTAGTTGCCATATCTGAGGATCATGCAAAAATAATGTACCTGATACTGGTGGCGGCATTTCGTTCTCCCTCCCCAATTCAACGTCGTCTCCTCTCCTGTCACCCTTTTCGTTTGCGATTGCGCTCCGCTCGATTGTGTCCATGACTGATATTGGTCAATTCGGAAAGCGAGTGCCATACTGCGTCGGCCAGCCTCGTCGCTCACTGCTTTTATGATGCATGGGGTGCAATGTGAATGGCCAATAGGACGTCATCAGTGACATACTTGCGCCAAGACGCTAGATGGCAGAAAACGCAAAAGCGGTCAAGATGGAAGCGATGACAAACTGGTGAGTGGCCACGTGCAAGCTTTTGGCTTCACTCCATCGCAAACTGCAGACCGGTCCGGAGCATCAGTCAAAAGTCCCTCTGAATAACTGGCCGTCTGACGACTGCAACACTACTATTGGAGTGCAACTTGGTACACTTCATCCTTGGTCTTGGCGTTCGAGCTACACGCTGCTGCTTGTGGATATAGGTAAGAGATATCAACATCCTTTAGACAGCAGACAAACAGCGCCGGGTGCTTGTGTCTGGTCTCGGTACTCCCATCTGGGCTTCTGAACTCATCTCACGCCTATCCAATCTGGTATGCGTTCACCAACGACGCAAGGAGGCACCGCTCCACTCCTTGGTGTAAAGAGAGCGCATCACAAGGACCAGAAGCGAACCAACCTAGGCACCTCGCGTCCTCCTCTTCGCATCTCCTTTTTTCGCCCTCATTTTCGTTCAGCAGCATGGCCTTGACAATGCAGCACTGCATAAGGTTCAGGAATGTATTGGACAAGAGTACAATGACGATCGGTTTACAAGAAGCAAGGCTGCTTCGAGCACGATACACAGGCAAGCGTCCCAATGCAGGTTTTGATCGCCATCAACCTAATAACTGCATCTGGATATGCGCATGCAGTCGGCTGCACAGTCACAAACTTTACACGTCTTCCGAGGAGCATTGCAGTCGAACTCTTTCAATTATCATTGTTTTCATCAAGTTTTTAATATTATCATCCCTGCATCCTGCTTCCAAGTCACATCTCGCGCGTTTTGAGCGTCATGGAGGTTGCCAGGACATTCCTCTTGCCTTACCGCTATCATGGTCGCACGCCAAGCCACGCCACTGCCATATTCCACGCCCCTGCATCGACATATGCACAACCAACGCAGATCACCCTTGTATCTTTCACGATAACTTCCAACCTGCTTCGAAACCTCTGTAACGTGTTAATGAGATAGAATTCAAGGTGCCTATATGGAATGACTGTGATTCGACGCAGCGCAAGAATAAGGTTGGTTTTCTTTGAAGCCATTGTTTCGAAAGGGAAGGCGCAACACGGGTGCGACGGAAACGTCTGGTACGACATGCAGCAAGGAAACAACAATGACGAGCGCAAAGCTGTTGCCGTGCATTGTTATGCCCATATAAGGCGTCGAGTCGCTTTCTCGTATCCTGATCAACAACCAACCATTTCCAACGCGAACATAACACCACTTGCGCTTTAGACTTCTCTTCTTCTTATCACCAACTCCCAAACGCAATATCAGCAATGGCTCGTACTACCACCGCAAACTCCGACTATGGCGCGCCCACTGTCCGCGCAAACAAAACGTCCCGTCTCCTTCTCACCGCCACCCACGTTCTGCACTTGAGCAGCTCCCTGATCGTGCTCGGTATCGCAGCATACTTCATCGCAAACTACCCCCACAACACGCATCTCCTGTTCTGGATCTGCGTCGTACGTGCACCCACACACTCCGTCACACGTCACACACTAACACTCTCCCAGGCCGCCATCGACACATTCCTCTACCTCCCCGCCGTCGCCCTGCCCTTCCTCAAATCCTACAAAGGCTACCTCGCCCCGCTCGCCTGGATCTTCTCGTACCTCTGGCTCACGGCGTTCATCTTCGCGGCGCAGGACTACGACTACAATGGCGGTTGTGCGATTAACTCGCCGGCGTTGGTCAACAAGTGCAGCTTGAAGAAGACGCTCGAGGCGTTTACTTTCATCGCTTTCTTCACAAATCTTGTTGGTACCCTTCTGGAGACTAGGATTTACGATGCCAACCGCTTTGACAACACGCGTCATGCGGCTGGCTCGGATAAGGTCCTTGCTCCTGCGCATGAGACTACTACGGTTCACGATGCTCCTGCCACCACGGGCGTGCATCCTCAGACGTCTACTGTCTAAGTGTTTGAACATTGTCGGCTCGCGTGATGGACATTGTGCGATATCTAGTGCTTAGTTTCGCGTTATACCTCATTCCCATACTATTTTACGGTGGACTGAATTACTCATGGATTTGTTCTGCCGTCAGGTGGACTGAAATGGCTACATAGTGTTTAGATGCACGAACCACGAATAGAAACACTTCCTTGAACATGTTTTGATATTGCTATTTGTGCTGTTTTGAGTCGCCCAGTTGATAACTGACTATGCGATCAGCATAACTCTCTATGTAGGCCGGTCTGTTTGGAGGCATACATGGTCGTCGTGGTTTGGCCTTGTCCCCGTGGACGTGAGTTGCGCTGTCAGTTAGGCACGCTCCTTAGGATCGATAACCATTCCATCGCCATCTCATAACTCGGAAACTCGATCATATCACACCCCCTGCGTTCCATCTCATCGGCCGCACGATTCAACCAAGCAGCTTCATCCGGCGCATCATCATCTGAAGGACGTTCCAAGGGGTGATATTCGCGCCAGTTCATTGCGTTAGTAAATTTATCCCAAAGCTCATCGTGAAGCCTGTAGTAACGATCGATCCGTAGAATGAGGGGAATCTTCGAACTCAGGATACCCGTATACCCGGAAGTGCATACCGGCCTGAGTAAACTTCTCGTAGCTTGATCGCATGGCATCCATCACTTCCATCGTCTTTTCAAGCACGACATCGTCACCAAGGACCACGGTGAATCTGAATCCAGCCTTCATCGGGATGAGATCAAGTGCTGTAAGGCTCTCCTGAATAAGCTGCAGGCCTTCGTCTGACCAGTATACAATGTCCATTTCGTCCTCTTCGATTATGCCGAGTTTCGGGTGCGTTCTGGGACAGAGCGTAACGCGTATGTGCCGGATGTATTCTGCAGGGACGATGCCGAGGTGAAAGTGATCTGTCGTCAAGAAAGCGCACAGGTGCTCGATACGGCCCCCTAGCCGTTCCGGATGCATAGCTTTGTAGTAGGCCTTAGCAACTTCGCGCGCCATCTCCAAGCCAACGAACTGGTGTTGAGCGTATAGTGGGAGCTCATGTGGTTGAAAGCATGCACAAGACTTGCGGTTGCATGACTTCAACCATGGCATAGACCGCAGCTTGGTGCTCTTCACCTTGTCGAACGCCGTCGTTACCGTCTTCGCGTCCCAGACATGGCCGTAAATCATATATTGAAGCTCGAAGGGGAGATCACTAGAGACCTATACACGTTCACAAAGCCGTCAGCTTGTTATAAGACACTCAGCATGTAGCTGCCAGGAAGCGCTGACAGAGAACAGCCATACCTTTTGGATCATCTGGTAGCATTCTGAATGAGCGTATTCCTGGACAGCTTTGGCCATCTTCGACCGAAGCCAGCGCTTTGGCACAGCTTCTTCGGCGTCATCTGTAGCCAGGCCATACCTGCATGTTGCATTAGCACCGAGTAGTACCACTTATTGAAATCATGGGTGAGCCACGTACACAGTCTGAAGGGCAGTATGTTGCTTGTATGCGCTAGCATTTGTTAGATCTTGCTAAATTGAGTGTCTCCGCGATCCTACATGAAGAAGCGTTTGCGGCCTGGTCCATCTAGAGTCCTAAGAAACTCGAGGTGCGTTGCGCGTTCCTCTTGGCTTATCGGAGTGCTCACCATGGCTCTCCAGACAGCAGTTTTGAGGGTCCCAAAGCCTGGGCAAAGCGGCTTGAGGGTCGGAGATGTGGGATCGTTTATTATGCGCTGTCACGCAAACTGAAGACGGCCCCGGGGTGGCAGGTGTGCTAGCGCGCTCTCGCGTGACATCACTCACGGGCACCAGACAGTCCACGAGTGCGACTCAGCTAGGCATTGGGTACAAGTGAAACAGACAATAACTTCATGGGTTTTTTTTACGGGTACTATTTGTATGAGAAACTGTTACTGTAATGAAATCAATAGGAGAATACGCGTGGGCATTCTATGCTGTACTGAGACGCGTTGGGAAGGGACACATTTGGCCAAATGAAAGTGAAGGAGCGAGGAGTCAACCGATGTATCTAGGCTCCAAAATTGGCTGAGGGAACTAGCAAAGGCGACTCCAATAAGGGCGAAAGTAAAAAATACGATGGGAGGACTGAAACTCGAACAGCTCACGGCGCTGCGAGTCTAGATCAATGGAGACCTTGCCACCCTCTAATCCAGGTTGTCTGTGGACGTGGGTTTGGACTTCCCGTCACCAACGCTAGAAGCTTCAGGGTCTCCATCTTCTGAATCGTTCTTGTCTTCCGCAAGGTATGTGTCAAAAGTAAGCCACCACTCGTTCAGTACCTTCTCGACTTCCAGCTTTGGTACGAGTTCGGCTTCCAGCTGCGCAAGCAAACCTGGACGGGGAAGTTTAGGTTCAAAGATCTTGGGCAACTGCTCCCTCAGCATCTCTTCTGCTGCTGTCCATCCAAGACCTAGCCCGATCTGAAAGTCCCGCGCATCGACACGGCAATCGGGGAGCTCTGGGAGAAGCTTCTCGACAAGGCTGTAGCGATTGCCAAATTCGGTAACGGCTGCGAAGACGGACTGGTAGAGTGCCGAGTTCAGTGTAAAGTGTGCGTCTGGATTGCCAGCCTCCAACATGGCTGCCGCATACACCTCTCGGTAGTGTTGGTAGTTCCACCCCATATGAGGAGTGAGACGGATATCATGAACATATCGAGGGAACCAATCGTTGCGAAGAAAGATTGGAACAGCAGCGGCGCCAATGCATCGTGGAGCTGTGTATGAGGCATCCCAGTCGATTATACCAGTTACATTGCCGTCTTCGTCGACAAGAATGTTTTGGAAATCGAGGTCGTTGTGGTGGATGGTGAAGGTCTCTGGCTCAGAAGGGCGGAAGACGGCCTGGGAGAGGATGATGTCAAAGAACACCTGATTTCCTCGCGCCTTGTAGTAATCACCATCTTTCTCTGGATCCTCAGGTTGTCTAAACTTCTTGGACATAGCTTCAAGAGCATACGATTGCGTACTATCAGCCGCGGCTCGCTCCACAGCTTCGTCAGAACCATCGTTCTTCCAGTGGTAGTGTGGTCCAATGATCGGCTGTCGATCCTCATCAAGTACCTCGACCATCCCAATCTTGTCAAAGGACAGAGCTTGTATGGCCGTCATATGATGTGCTAAAGACCGCAGGAAGTTTAGGCGCTTCTTCTCGGTGGAAGCTGCAGGCACATCCGCAGTTCGGTAAGCGTAGTTGGCCCCATTTGGACGGTGGGGCTGATCAAACCAGATATGACCGGCGTGGTCTCCTGGCAATTTGATCATTAAGATATATGGAAAGCACAAGATGCTGTTGTGGGTAGAATCGAAGCTGATGATTTCCGGCACCGGAGCGGAAGTATTCTTGCGGATATGTTTAATGAGCTGCACCTCTCGATCCATCATATATGCGTCTTCTTGTGTCCAATGGAAAGGAGTACCATGCCCCGGAACGCGTACCACGCATTCCTGTATGGTTACTCCGTCTCGAACGATGTCTACCATTGCAGCAAAGTTCCACGAGCCCCTTGTGCGGTGCACTATGACGACACTGTCTGTAGGAAGGATGAACTTGCACTGAGATCGTACAAGAGTCTGAAAGCTAATGTCACGGATCGACTCAATGACGTCAAACTCGCAACGAGGATACTGGTCGCACTCGTCTTCATCCTCATCCTCATCCTCATCATCGTTGTCTGCTTCATCTTTCCCCTCGTTTGTCTCTTTAGCTGCGTCTTTGGGTGAAACCTCCATAGGTGGCTTGTTTCGAGAGAGTTTTGAAAGCCTGGCCTTGATGCGCTTGACCCATTGATGAACTTTCTTCATCTTCGATGCTTTGACAGGCGTAGAGTCCTTGCTGCTGGCACTCTCTGGGCCCAGTTTAGAACGAAGATCGAGCGCAGAATCGGCACGCACTGTTGATTGATCTCCCTGAGTATGGTACGGATGTATTGTAAGATCTTCCGGTACAGCGGTATCATCGAAGCTCGAGCCTTTGTATTCTCCACGGCCAGATATTGGCTCTACAACTCGGACTTCCGTAGCATGGGAGTCTTGCGTAACGGTGTCTTTGACAGTTTCGAAACCAGGAAGTCCAAAATGTGCCCCACAGTCGGGCACAGGGAGGGACGGGGCCGTCGATGTGGCGGGTGAGGAGGTGGCGCAAAAGATAAATGAATCTAGGGGTGGTGGCTGGATGGATTCTTGGGGAGCCTTATGCAATGCCTTTCGACGAACAAATGACACTTTTGAGGTCCATGTTCCGACGAAAGACTTGCTAGCACGGACTGCTTTACGTGCGGACTTTTTAAGTGATTGCTGCAAGCGCGCTTCGCGGAACTTAGACATATCTGGCGAAATTGTTGTTTGTGAATATGTGCTAGCGTTTGTCTAAAATGACGAGAGCTCAAAGGCACAGTTTTGTTCTTCGGTGCTTGTGTGTTACCGACGATTCTGTGGCAATAAAGAAATGTCTAGTTGAGTGATTTGAGTCCCGGGTTGTGAGTGTAATGGAGTAGAGATCGTAACAATGAGACTATCTTATAATTGGGGGGCTCCGCGAATAGGAACGAGCCTAGAGCTATTCGGGAAACTTCTCACTACATTTCACTGCCACGCGTCGAGCTAAGATCGGCTATTAATGACGCTGCCTTGTTGTGCTGCTACAAGCCATAAGATTCACTGTACGCCCAGGCAACTATGTTGTCATATCAAAAAGGCCCCACCAGGCTGCGGCAAAATTCGTCCCCGCTGTTTACATCCGCGATATAAGCCAACAGACTTTAAATATATACTTATTATAACCTTGGAAGCTTAGAGAAGCCTAAGTATATACGCTGCTCTAAGATACTCTCTCTTATGCTGTTAGAAATCTTTAAATATATACAGGCTACCTCTTCACCTCTTCTCGTTATACAAGGTGGGCACGAATTTTGCCGGCGCCTGGTGGCCTGATAAAAAGCTTTTGTCTGGGATGATGCAGTACATGAAGGGCTCAATACTGAACTTTGTAGGAAAATCTAAGATCTCGCTCGTCAGGGTGCATGTTGGTCGCCGTGCTATTCGCCCAGCTAAAGGTAGCCTTCATTATGTTCGGACTACTTATAGTCATAAAAGTTTCCTTGTTACTACTAACTGTCTTCACAGACCACAGAAAATCGGGA
>Ga0265780_10004019_pt1 | contig 19127 bp, 20 predicted proteins | sample P1T30metagenome_FD_192432 | JGI IMG/M metagenome (GOLD analysis project Ga0265780, IMG submission 192432) | Plant litter microbial communities from East Loma Ridge, Irvine, California - P1 T30 | ecosystem: Environmental > Terrestrial > Plant litter > Unclassified | place: USA: California...
TTTTCTGGTAGGTAGTTAGTTGCTGGGTGGGTGCTGCTTGTCAGTATCGTCCGGTGTTGAATCGAGAAAGTTCACGAAACAGGTTGCCACGAGATGACCCCCCCCCCACCCAGGAGGGGGCCGGCTTACATGTCTATATGTCCTTGTGAAGCAACATTAAGCCCTGTAAGCTGTAATTTAAAGGCCAGTAAGCAGCAGGAGGCCTGAAATGCAAGTCACCCACCCACACCTCTCTTGACAAGCTGTTCTGCAAGATAAGCTGACAATGCGTCAAAGATGGGTATGCCGACGTAAGATGAGATGCAGGTACAGTACATGTACATATGTAGAGAGAGAGAGGGGAGCATACGCTTATTCTTACTTGACCTCTACTTTTGTTCTCTATTCCCACCTTTTTTTTTCCTCAAGGCGAGGGGAGAGGATTGTTGGATATGTATTCTAGGAAGTGTAATGACAGTCAATATAATAGACGCTTGTGGTCATGTCCTTGTTTATTCACATGACATGCTCGGCCATTGGAAAATAAAGTGAGCTAATGTATACACCCCTGGATACTCATTCACATACACACAAGCCGTGCATTCTTATACTTGCGTCTTGTTCGGCATGAGGGGGAGGAAGTGATGTTTAGAAGGAGATGACGTGATGGCGCTACATCTTTCAAGATCCGTAGCGCCGTTGCACAAGCTTACTAATGACAAAACTATCTCATGGTTACTCCCATGATTCTTCGTCTTTGATCCCCAACTTTGGAATACTCCGTCGAAGAGATGCTTTCGCGTGTGGTGCCCACATACCTTCCTACCTACCTGCTTATCGAAGATAATCCGCCCTAGCCATCGGTTTTCCCCGACTACAAGAAATCGATAATCACGATTCACGTCGTGGTTCCAAAGAAGGTTTAGCTTGCTAGAATTAATCTCCCGCAAAGCAACAGTGCAAGCGCCTTTTTAACCATTCCATCTCCAGACTTTAGCCAACCGAACTTCTTCTCACAATATGGGTGAAAGAAGTCGAGCGCTAGGTTCACGATACTCGGATCTATCGATGCGAGGATGACGCTTGGCGTCGATACCAAGTCAATAAGAGCCGGACTTACCGAGGTCTAATTGCGATGCGCAGTATCTCGTGGTAGTAAGGCCTGGGAGGTCGGAAGTGGAACACGGTAATAGGGAGGAGGGTTTACCGGGACAGAGGTCTGTGAATGCTGCATGCATGCGTATGCACGAACAAGCGTACGCGATACATGCAGCGAAGACGAGGCTGTCGTACAGTATCCGCACAATGATGTGCAACCTATGCGGCTCATGATGCCCTGCATGCAAGTGTGCCTGCTGCCGCGGCGACGACCCCTGGCATTGTTTAAAAAGTGGAAATTCAACTCTTGAGCCACCGACGTCGTGCGCGCCCTCTTATTGGCCTGCAAATTCATCTTCTCCGCACTGTCGGAAATGAGATGAGCTTGTTCTCAGCATGTGTTTGCGCCAGACGCAGGCATGAGCCTATGACTTGCGAGGCTGAGTGTGCGGGGACACGAGGAAACGGCCTCGTGTTTGCAACGTTGACGGAGCGGGCGTATCGTGGAAGAACACATGGTTGGACAGCCGTAGCAGTTCCTCCCCAAGACGTAAACTGATCCACCACCAATCCCCTTCGCAGTGGGCATGAAAGGAGGATGCCAGATTAGCCGCTCTCATATCGCTTGTTTGCCGCAATTCCAATTTCAACGTCTGCGCGCCCACCCCAAGCCAAGTCCAGTGCAGTCGACTCATCCCCATCCGACAATCTGCAATTTAAAATTTCGCCATGATAGCCGCCGCCATAGAGCACGATAAACCATCGTGACCTTCGTGCCGTGCCCCGAGTTTCAAATACGACCGGGATCCGCCCTTTCTCATCTCTCTCTCTCTCTCTTCCTGTCTGCCCAACACAACTTCACACTCATTATTTGCGACGGACAACAAAGGTTCCCCACACTCATTTTCGGACCGTACTGCAGAACGTCATACGACGCGCAACCATCACACTCGTTCTTTATTGCGATTTACATACACGCGAAAAGACAAGGATCAACTTAATCGGAAAGATGATGTTCAAGGCTGTTATTGTGGCGCTGGGTGCGCTTGTTATGGGCGTGAGGGCTGAAGCTGCGGTTGAGTAAGTGCCATCCATCTCCACACTTTTCCCGTCTGTCGCATGGGTAAAACGCGACTACCACGCGTTCACACATCAGCCAGAAGACAAAGTTCACGTCACAGGCGCCTCACTAACGTGTCTACCTTGTAGCCCCAGTGTTCAAGAGTCCGTTCTCTTGGCTCTCGCCAAGGCAATCCCCAAGGATGAGATCTCTTACGCCCTCGCGTCTCCCTCTGCGTTTGCTGCAGACGTAGCGTCTTGCATCTCCGCAGGCCAGCCGCCTGCGTGGTACTCTGCGATTCCCACGAGCATCATCAGTCTCTTGCCCGAAGTTTATCCTCAGACATCTGCTACGCCCACGCCCACGCCTACGCCCACACCTACGCCTACACCAACTCCCACGCCAACACCTACCCCATCTGCATCGTCTTCCAGCTCTGCGGTCCTCAAGAGCAGCAGCGCACTAGTCACAAGCTCCAGCACGCTCAAACTTACTCCGTACCCAACTGCCGGCATGAACAGCACAATCGTCAAGCCCACGCTCAGCGCCACAGGCGTGATCAGTGTAACACTGACTCCCAGCGGCACCTCTGCTGCGCCCGCCATTCCCACCTTCACCGGCGCTGCATCCAAGCTCTCCTTCAGCGCCGGTTTCGGAGCTGCAATTGGTCTTCTCGGCATGTTGGCCTTGTAAAAAGGACAATGCAAATCCCCACTTGACGCTACCCGACGAAGCAATGGCTCAGCCTAAGCACTCGTTCCATACTGAACGACTGCATCTGGTTAATCTCTCTCTATCTCCCTTTTCGAAACGTTCTTTTACGACGCGATGCTGTTACTCTTGTTTGGAAGACTAACGACTTCGCCCTATACCTTTTTGACTTTTTTTTTATTTACCATCTATACGATAGCGAGTAATGTTTGGTGTTATGGTTTGTGTGTGCGCTTGTGTATGTGGTGGTGGTGATACGACTTGATCCTATCGGCTTGGTGTATGGCTTGAAGAAGACCCGAAGAATGAAGTAATGGTAGTAATAATAGGAGAGGAGGGGGAAAACCTAAGTTTTAATAAGTAATTCAATCAGTCAACCGCGCACTTCATGGAAGAAGAGAAGAGAAATAAAAAGAGCAAGCCTTGACTTTCCATGGCGACAAGACGTGAAAGGGGGAAAGGCTAATGTACGCAAGAGGGTGCAAGGTTACTTAAGTACATCTATCCCCAACAGCCTACTTGGTACGGTGGCCCGTGAGCAGAACCCTCGACACGCGTCGTCTTCCGTGTTTCGTGTTGGGTTGATATTGAAGAGACCCACTTGTGGGTAACATACGTTACGTACCTCTTAACAATAGATGGACCGTCAGTCAATCAGTCAGTAAAAGGAGGAGTAAGTGTAGTGTATCAAGATATCAGCAGTAGTAATGGCACTGATGTCCAGAAGAGGTTGACAGCTTCTTCTTTTTCTTTCTTTCTTGCAATAGTCAGAGTACCCCATTTTCCGTTGCTGCGCCTGGTCTGTTATCCAGACTTCCTTGATGGAGGGGAGCTTTCCAACGACGGACCAACGGACTGACCGGCCTAACAGATGGACGGGAAGACGCGAAACGCAAAATTAACTAGGGCGTGGGCGGTCAGAAAAGACAAGAGTGTCAGATTACGTTACTAAGCCGCGATAAATTCCCATGTCTATGTCTGTCTAAACGTCATATTGCTCGTTTCAAGTAAAACCAAATAAAAATGCATGCTCAACCTCGTCGTTACAACTACTTTCATTTCCGCTCTTTGGGCTGTCCATTAGTGGCCGCTTTTGGCGGTGTAGTGGCAGTCTTGCCATCAGCCTTTTCCTTCTGCTTCTTCTCAACGGCCCTGCGTTTGGCGCTCTCCTTTTCAAGAATCTCAATCGTCTTCTCACTGCTCTCCCATAGCTTCTTTTGCAGCAGCTCGTCGTCAATCTCCTTGCGGGTCCAGATTTTGCGTCTGCACTCTTTGAGAAAGTAGGCTCCCTCGCCCCTACCCCATTGTGCTTCCATGGCTGCGTAGAGGAAAGTCTGCGCGCCGTGGTCCGGGCTCTTCAGAACGATCCACCACAGCGGCCACGTCATGAGGTACATGGCGAGTCCCCAGAGCGAGCCAAAGGTAAGATAACGTCTCATACCGGGGGTGCGGGTCCAGCCCGGGTCCACCATGATGACGCGCGCATTCATTGGCTTTTTGTCCGGGCGGGCGTAGTTTGAGAGATGTTTTTGGAAGGCAACGGCAAAGGTCATAAGAGCGAGCTTAGAGGTAGCGTACACAGTTGAGGGCGTAAAGTCGAGTTGGCCTGGCTCTGTGTTTGCCCCTTTTTGCCCCTTTGCATCAATACCTGGCAGCTTTCCGCCTACGTATGCCGGACATGTGCCGAAGATGATTCGGACGTCGCGGTCTGGAGGCTGGGCGCGGATGGCGGGGCTGAGAATGCTCAGTAGATGGAAGTTGGCAACGTAGTTGACACCCCAAGTTGCCTCTAGTCCATCTTCGGTTTGCGTTGCTTTTCCCCCAGGGGGAGTCATCGTGTTCGCACACAGTATGATGGCGTCGAGGCGGCGCGGCGGGGCATTGTCAACCCATTTGGTTGCAAATTGGCGTATTGAGTGCAGAGACTCGAGATCGACGTGCTCGGCAGTAATAAGCTCGTTGCCCGTCTGGGTGCGTAGGTCTTCAATGTAGTCGACGAGAAAGGGGTCGACGAGTGGTTGCCGGACCAGGAGGATTATCTGGGCACCGCGAGATGCCAGGCCTCTTACCACTTCAGCGCCTATACCAGCTGTGCCGCCCTAGAGATGATGAGTATGCCAAAGCTATGCCTTGTGGTCATTACTTACCGTAACTATGACCACCTTGGAGTGCATGTTCCTTTCTGAGCCATTGTTCGCGCCATTGAAGAACCATTTCAACACATAAAGCACGGCAGAGACGACTGCAACCCGCAATGCAGTGTATCCGAAGGGAATGGTGTCGAGGCCTTCGGAGAAGGCCTGGGCGAGGATGTTGACGGGCATCTTGGCGTTGATGGTGGGACGCAAAGGGATCAGGGACGCGGATCCGACGTGGCTCGCTAAGCGGGCCGCAGCAGTGCAGCAGCGCAGCTACCCATGTGGCGTCATAGCATGTGATGGCGCGTTGTCTACGCTCCATTACTTTCATCATCCACTTCGACTTCCTTCTACGGCGGTGACACCCTTTCGCCGCCCGAGGAAACACGAAAATTAGTTGTCGAAACTCACAATTGCGACCGCAACTATGGCGACACTCCCTACCAATCCACCTCTTGACGAGGACCCGCACGGCGATGAGCTGCCCGAAGACGACGACCCTGACATTTCCACAAAGCCGTTTGTTGAACAGCGTGCTTTCGGTCGCGGTCTGTGGAAGAATCCGATTCAGTTCATATCATCTGCGCCTGAAGTCAGCCCAGTAACTACATCGACAAACGGCAAGTCAATGGCCGAAAGGTATCTTGCCATAATGTTCCCCAATGGCGAGCCGAAACCCCAACCAGACGCCTACCCACGATGCGGAATATGTGGCGAGCCCGTCAAGGAATCCGACCAGCGCATACACTACCTGAGCCCTGCACACCAGGCAGCACTACCCCGGGCACCCATTCCATCCGCCATCGACCGAACGAGAATGGGGTTGAAATATATGGAGAAGCATGGCTACGACGTGGATGCGCGTAAAGGCCTAGGCTCCAGCGGTCAGGGCATGCTGTTTCCACTGGTACCGAAAGAGAAGCGGGACAAGCTGGGGTTGGGAATAGACAAGAAAGACCACCAAAAGAGGCGGGAATTGGGTGGCGCAAGCCGCGCAGATGTCCGAGAAGCAAGGCTCGATGCTGGCAAGGTCAGGAAACTGGCACAGGTCGAGAAGAAGAGACATGATAAGCTGCAGAAGATGTTTTACGGAAACGATGAGGTGGAAAAGTACTTGGGACAGCTGGGCCACTAGCCATCTTTGTTTGCGCCAGTCTCACGCTACGGACATGTCGTCCAAGAGCCGCATCGACTGGCGAGACTTGCTCAGACTCCGACAAGCTACGACGCTTGTGTCCTGAGAAGGGTGCGAATGGGTGCGAGGATGACCCTCTCTACTGCATAGCGTCGGCGTTGATTCTGGTACGAATAATTTCTTGATACCCAAAACTAGGGAACTTCAGCCTGGCATGGCTATACACACACCTTCGAATATGATAGTGGCAATTTACCCAAATACTTAGTCAGACATGGTAGTTACCATGCATCCTCGCGATCCCGTTGGTTTCGAATGGCGGAGCAGCGTCCCGCTGCCCCACTTCGTCTGACTGTTCCCTGGAAACATTTCTTCACCCCACCATACTTCAATGTCGATGTTGAAATCACGTCTGTCCTTCCAACACCCAGGTTATAGCCACTGAAAATCTTGTTTTCTGATTATAAATTTTTAAAGTGGAAATTCTTCCATCAAAAACACTTCCACGGTCGCTTAGCTCAGTTGGTTAGAGCGTGGTGCTAATACCTTGTATGATACGCCAAGGTCGCGAGTTCGACCCTCGTAGTGACCATTACATTTTTGCTCTCGTAAGCTCCTCGAATCGGCAATCTCCAGGCATCTCTTTTGGCTCCCGAGCGAGCGAATGCCTTCGATATGGAAGATTAGTATGTTGTTTCAATACTGGGAACTGCGTGCATCGGCACCATACCCATTGTATTGACACCGCACCATCCATGCAGCGAAGTCATCGTTCTGGCTCACCATGAAAACCTCCGTTTATAGAAGACGAATCCACAATAGACCCACAGCTATGTAATTCTTCCTCTGGACTGATGCGCTTCTTACTGGTATTGAGCCGAGCCACGTAGTTTCACTGGGCCTTGCTCCTCATCCTCCCGGTATCAAGTTATTAGCATATATAATTTTTCCAGCCAAAACCCCGTCATCGATCGATATAGCCATTCATTCAACCCGTCGTTTTATCTTCGGTTTAAATAGTCTCGTTGGTGTAGTTGGTTATCACGTGGGTCTCATATTCAGTGTCTGTGCACACTCATCTATAATATGACTACCAGTTTTCTTTGGTGGGATATCCCAAGGCCGCCAGTTCGAGTCTGGCACGGGACAGTAGTTTTTTGTTTTTGTGTGCATGTACGGGAAGGGTGGTGGAGAACCTATATGGAAAGAAGTTCAAGTTGCTGCTAGGTATAGGTGTATGTGACCGAAGAGGCGAATAAACGTGATTCATATGTATGAATATATTATTCTGTTCGTCTTCTGGAAATTTATAATGATAGGTTCACCCTACCCCCATCGCTTCATGAACGCCATAGCTCTTCCACTACGCCAATGCCACAGATCGCACCGTCTATCACTGATACACTTTTAGTCCTAGTAGTACGTGCCACGAGCGCCAAGCTGGCTGTAACATGCGTTGAATGCACCGCTCTTAGGGCAGTCGAGGGAGCTGATGCACACTATTTGTCGCAGTATTGTTTTAGCGTTTCCATTCACAAGAAAAAACCTAGTAGTCTTGACGTGGAAAGAGGGAAAAGCCAAGCGGACTTTAGTTAGTGGTGCTTCTCGACGTCATAACCAATGTTACCTCCGCAGCTAAAAGCACGGCCAATAGCTTGCTCGTTGCATACTCGTTCGGTGAGACCATCCCATTGGTATCTGGGGAGCCGTGGTATTTATAATTGTCGCTGGCGTAGGCTTTCGCGAGTGCATGAATGTGTGTGTGTGTGTGTGAGTAGCGGAGAAGAGCGGATAGGATAGTGGACATGTTTGCGGCACCTAGGGCAGTGGTGGTAATGATGGTTACGAAATGCATGGTTGGTGATGTAGAACGAGTTGGAGTGTTTGTGTGGTAATGGAAGAGAGGCTGTTGGGCTTTGTGGTGTGGATGGCTCTTTCGCAGTAGCTTCACCTCTCCTTTCATCTTCATATCCATCTCCATATGTCCCTGACTATCTCTTCTTTGACATTACTAAACTTGTGCACATGGACCAAACTTGGAAACAAATATATCTACTGCGTACGTTTATACCTGGCGAAATCATCATGTAATCACCAGATGTATATTTGAGCTTGGCTATATGGTCATGGCATGGAGTTGAAATACATATTTGGGCCATCACAGTCTGTCTCGGGCTTTTGCGGTCTGACGTTGGTTGATATCTGGGGGTAAGTCGCAATTGCAGTTAGCGTAGGAGTTGCAAATGGTTAATAAGCCCTGAGTCGATGCGCAATACTCAATTGCTCTCAAAAATAGCTGGGAAACAGGAGGTGAATAGGTTAATGAAGTCCTCCAAGTTGTATATCATTCTTCAATGCATCGCCCGGAAGGTGCAATGACGTCACTTGGTGTGTCAGACGTCTGGACGTCAGTTGACAATGCTGAGGACATGGAGGTCGTTCCTCTGTGAAAGAGTAAAAGGTAAAAAGTAAACGCGGCATATGTAGAAGGCTATGAGGAGCGAGCAATAGAATGTAGGGTGAGAGAGACGCGTCTCAGCTGCAGGTACGTAAGCGAGTACCCCGCTGCCACTACTCGGACCCTTGCTTTCCCCCACCGCTTCCCTTGATCAGCAACAGCTACCCATTGTTCCAACTCACCCTTTAGTATTACAGCAAAGATGTCGGCCAGCATAGACTCTGAAACGCTAAAGCAGTACCTGGCTGACAGCCCACCTACTGTTGTGCCTCTGACCATCAAGCCTCACTTTGATGCGTTGAGCGACAAAGAGCAGCTCTATGCACACCACCTTTCAGTGTGAGACAGCTCAGAAATGTGATGCCGACGAGTCACTAAGACATAAACAGTGCTTGCTTCGCTGGAACGCGCATCGTTCTCCGCCAATGTTCGCCCGAGTCCGAGCATATCTACGACTTCATCGTCGCCCTCCATAAGCACACCAAGGGCGACTACGCGACGCTAGCCAAAGATACAGGTCTCTCCAAAGAAGAAATTGGTGAATACCTCAATTACTCGGCACAGTTCCTGGGCAATCTAGGCAACTACAAATCATTCGGCGACTCTAAGTTCGTGCCTCGACTCGAGCCCAGACAACTGAAGGCACTCGCAACGTCTTCCAAGGATACACTAGCCCTCTACGAAAAGTTCAAGGACGCGATATATGCCGGCAACGATGTTGGAAAGCTTCACTTGGGATACCCAGGCGCAGGACATATCTCAACATACTATCCCGACAGTCCTGACATCACCAGTGAGCAGATATCAACAGTTAGCGACTTCCTCGAGTCAAAGGGCCTGCTTCCAGAAAATACAAGAGTCAAGAAGACCAAAGACGGATACGAAGTTCTCATCGCTTCAGCCTCGGACAATCCATCTGCTGAGCAACGGGACTTAAAGGAGAGCGAATGGACAATGGATAACGGAGACAAGGTGAAGCTAGTCTTCGGTGATTACTCCAAGGAGATGAACACCATTGCACATCATATTGAAGAGGCAAAGAAGTATGCAGCTAACGACCACGAGATTGAGATGATGGAAGAGTACTCCAAAAGCTTCAGAACCGGCTCACTGGAGGCTTACAAAAAGAGTCAAAAGGCCTGGGTACAAGACAAGGGCCCACAGGTTGAATCTGACATTGGTTTCATTGAGACTTATCGTGATCCCCATGGGATCCGCGGCGAATGGGAGGGTTTCGTTGCCATGGTCAACAAGGAGCGGACCCTCGCGTTCGGAAAGCTAGTAGAGACAGCGCCACAGTATATCCCTCTGCTACCTTGGGACAAGTCTTTTGAAAAGGACAAGTTCCTGAGCCCTGATTTCACCTCCCTTGAGGTGTTGACGTTTGCCGGTAGTGGGTGAGTTTTGAGCTTGCTTAATGCCCCCTCAACGTTCTAACGGTTGACAGTATTCCTGCCGGCATTAACATTCCAAACTACGATGACATCCGTCAGAACTTCGGCTTCAAGAACGTCTCATTGGGTAACATCCTATCGGCGAAAGCACCCAATGAGTCTGTTCCATTCATAAAAGAACGCGATCTGGCCACATATCAAAAGTACCGTGATCCCGCCTTTGAGGTACAGGTTGGCCTCCACGAGCTCCTCGGTCACGGCTGCGGCAAGCTACTGCAAGAGACAGAACCAGGCGTCTTCAACTTTGATAAGGAGAACCCACCCATATCTCCCCTTTCCGGCCAACCGATCAAAACATGGTACAAGCCCGGACAGACTTGGGGGTCAACATTTGGCACTATTGCAGCTTCGTATGAAGAATGTCGTGCCGAATGTGTCGCCATGGCACTCTCATGCGAGTTCCCTATCCTCCAACTGTTTGGCTTTGGAAATGGCGAGGTAGACATCAACGGCGAGGCCGGCGACGTTCTGTTCACAGCATATCTCCAGATGGCGCGCGCTGGAATTGCGGCGTTAGAGTTCTGGGACCCCAAGAGCCGGAAGTGGGGACAAGCTCATATGCAGGCCCGCTTTTCTATTCTACGCACCTTTCTAAATGCTGGTGTCGAGTTCTGTCAACTAGAATGGGAAAAGGAGGATTTGTCCGACATGACCATCCGCCTGGAACGTGACCGCATCCTGGACCTTGGCCGCCCGGCGGTCGACGACTATCTCCAGAAGCTGCATATATACAAAGCCACTGCAGATGTCACAGCCGCAAAGAGAATGTACGACGAAATCACGAGCGTGGAGCCTTTCTACGAGAACAAGGTCAGACCAGCAGTGCTGAAGAAGAAGACACCAAGAAAGGTGTTTGTGCAGGCCAACACACTCGAGAAGGATGGCAAGGTGAAATTGGTAGAGTATGAGGCGACCAACGAGGGCATGATTCAAAGCTGTGCGGACAGGGAGTATGTGTGAGTGTGCAATGCTTGGCTTGTCTAGGAAACGCCGGTATTCCACGAGGAATGGGTGTAGTGCGAACCTACGCGTCATCAGGGATGACATACGAAGATCACGAACGGCACAAGACGGGTAATTTGGGCGCATGATAAAAAAAACTACCTACATGAAAGCACCAACACATAGAAGCCGATTTGTTGAACTCAGCTAGTGGGGTAAGGGGGGATGCACTTCCTCACCCACCAAGGCACTTGCAAGTCCCACAGTGCTCATGCATGACTTCTATCTCATGAACTTCGGACGTAAAGCCCCCCGCATGATTTTCCACTTTACGACGGCGAAAGTATTTTCCAGGACTTGGCGTCTTGTTTACGATACTTCGCCACTTGTGAAATTTTGGAGCTTGTCCGACGGAAAGGCCTGGTCGTTGAAGAGATGAAATTTTGAAAGATACGACTCGCCCTACTGCATGTCATTGGACGGAAAGGTGCTGAGAGACGCGTAGCTGTGTCGTTCCAAGGTCAGTAGGCCTGCCCTTAGTCCCGGCAGTTGGTGCGCTAAGTGTGGAGACGAAACATGCTAGCCTAGAGTTACAAGGTGGTAGCACACCTACTATGCCCTTCTGGGACCGATACGCAGACGCTGGGGGCTATTCTTCCACCGCTCAAAAACGACTGTGAGACTAACATCAATTACCAAGCTTTCTTGTGCTTTGCTTCTTTCCCCAGAAGCACGAAAAAATGTTGTAACAACTGTCTAAACGCTTAGTCGAGGGCGCATGCTGCGACTCTGCGGTCATAGCTATCGAAAAGCTTGTATCGGAATGCCATCTCATTCCAGCATCCATGGACCGACCCAGAAAGTACTTTTGCGGGCGGGAGACTCGAGCTCACCATAAGGTACTAAGGTTCTAGACGCATCTGAAGTTCTCCACACCCAGAGTGGCGATTGTGCCTGCGTATCTTTCATCTGGATTGCTCGTTAGCGCACACGTTGATCTTTCACAAGCATCCCATTGTCACGAGCTGCAACATCTGCCGTCTTACTAGATGGAAAAACTCGAGCTAACACACCAGTACTCCTCGTTCTCAGTTCAGACGGAAATTGCACTGAACAAGGGCCCCGGAATATTCCCACAGAGGTGTTCCAGCAAGCTAGTGATGGGGGCCTTTAAATAAGGTCAATTCCTTTCTGTGAATACTTTCTTATATCCATAGTCATCTTTTTGGACCAATATCTTCTATTACTTGGTGTGAATGTCTGCTCAGTCAACTTTTATCATGAAGCTCTCTTTGATTGCTCTTGCGAGCGCCTACACTACCAGCGCTGCCGTAGTTGGCGAAAGGGCTACCTACGCAGTCACGGGCACACCTGAAGGCTTCGGGAAAGGCACAACAGGTGGCGGCAATGCGGAATGTGCCATTCCTTCTTCCGTAGCCCAGCTGAAGACCTGGCTCACCGACAGCACCGCCCGCTGCATTGTGCTAGACCGGGAGTTCAACTTCAAGGGCACCGAAGGCACCACTACAGCCACTGGTTGCCGCCCCGCATCTAACAAGTGCCCCGGAAACGGAGGTCAAGATGCCATCAACAATGCTGATTGGTGCACCAATGGCAACGCTGGAGAGGGAGCTACGAGCATAACGGTCACTTACGACACTGCCGGAACTTCAGCCATCAACTTAGGATCTAACAAGTCCATCATCGGCGTTGGCAGCCAGGGTGTGATTCGAGGCAAGGGTCTCCGCATTGCCAATGGAGCTCAGAATGTCATTATCCAGAACATCCACATCACCGAGCTCAACCCGCAGTACATCTGGGGCGGTGATGCAATTACCCTCGACGGTACCGATCTAGTCTGGATCGGTAGGTACTTCCCTTCCCTCCGTGTCATACACAACTAAACACACACACCAGATCACGTCAAGATTTCTCTCATCGGCCGCCAAATGTTCGTAGCCGGCTACGGCGCCTCCAACCGCGTCACAATCTCCAACACGGAGTTTGACGGCTCGACCTCTTGGTCCGCTACCTGCGACGGCCACCACTACTGGGCCATTCTCATGCTCGGCACCTCTGACCTCATTACCATGAAGGGAAACTACATCCATCATACCTCTGGCCGCAGCCCCAAACTAGGCGGAAACACGCTTTTGCACGTCGTCAACAATTACTTCTACAGCAACACTGGCCATGCCTTTGATAACGAGGCCGGCGGCATGGTAGTGGCCGAGGGCAATGTCTTCCAGAATGTGGTGACGCCGCTGCTGGCTAACGAAGGAAAGTTTTTCGCTGCGCCGACGACGAGTGCGAATGCGGCGTGCCAGGCGTCGTTGGGACATACGTGCCAGTTGAATACTTTTGGGAGCAGCGGCAGCTTGACGGGAACTGATACTAGCTTCTTTGGAAACTTTAGTGGGAAGAATGTGGCTAGTGCCAGTGTGGCGAGTTCGGGGGTTGCCAACACGGCTGGTGTAGGAAAGATCTAGGATGTTAGAAGGATAAACTGAAGACGAGCAAGGCTGAGGTAACGGGCGAACAAGGCTATTGTGTGCGTTTGTTCTTATATATTTTGTGGGTTAACCTTTTTGCCTGAATCGTAAATAACTTACTATCATCGCCTGCGAGCTCAACTCTGATATCAACCTTGAGCGAAAACTTGACGAAAAACCTCAAGATTCTTCTTCCCTTGTGGTCCGGCAGCATATACAGCAAATGCTACACTCTCAAACCACCCCGCAAACTCCTCATCCTCTAGCGCATTCTTCATCTCCTTTGCAACAAGACCCGGCGGACACCTATAAGCACCACACCCCATCGCCCCCAGCACCAATCTCGTAACACCCTCCCTAGCCGCCATCCTCAAAACTAGTAAAATCTTGTCCCTTAAAGACCTTAAATCTTCTTCCCTTGAAAAACCCACCCTCTCCTCATCCAGCTCCGGAAACCGCGGCGCCGCCACGGTAATCACAACAACAACATGGCGTTGCGATTCCGGTAGCTCAACAAGTTCATTGTCGAGCGTGTCTCGGAAGACGACGACACCAGGCGATACGATTCCCGCGCAAGACCCCGGACCCATGTTGGGCCAGGGATACCATTCTTGTCGCAAAGTCGCGTACAGCGTGGAGGAGTAACATAATGCTTCCTCCTGTGTTTTGGAGAGCGTGTACCGCCAGCCCCCTCCTGGCGCTTCGTCGGATGCTAGATTCAAGACCCCTGTTTTCCCGTTGCTGGCATCTGCGGAGTGGGCGTCGAGCACTCGGGCTAGGGCGAAGGAGTCGCTATTGTGGATTTCAATAGGGGTTGTGAGAGTGAGGTTTGGATAGTTAGGGGAGGTGCGGCATAGACGGGGCAGTTGAGAGGGGATGAAGGTGCTGGTTAGGGTGCTGCCGGGTGTGGTGGATGTGATGGTGGTGGAGCGACTGATTGTGTCCTCGCAGATTTGGCGGAGGGTGGCGAGGTCGAGCATTTCTGTGTTTGTGGGGGATTGTGGTATTTGGGAATCTGGTTAAAGGGAAAGGTGAATTGGAGCAAGGTGTTGGGTACCTGGGAGGTAGGCAAGGCAGCAGCCCGAGGGCACGTGATATATGTACTAGCTCGGATTTGCGTACTAGCGACAACAACTTGATCATTGCAGAAGCATTCGGGCGGTGATATATTATCATTGTCATAACAAATAGATTGGGCACACTGAGGAACTCTTGGTACGACAACATGGTCCGAGGTAGACTGATACGATGATTGATCTGCGATGACAAGAGATGGGAAGATTTCGGATCTACCCATGTGAGCACGCTTTGTGTTTTGAGACAATAATCTCACGTTGAAGAGCGACATGTTAGGTCTCATCAGCTTTTAGCATGATCTGACATGATTTTATATCTGGATATGCTTGACTGTAACAATACCTAACCTACAATGTTGGCTTCCAGCCCCCTTCCGCCTCAAAGACTTTACCGACCTCTTTACTAACAGCAAGCAACCGCCGATCGTGATATCTGGGAGCAACAAGGGAAATACCAATCGGCATGCCATTTTCGCCCTTGAAGCCTGGAACATTGACCACTGGTGTGTGTAATGCCTGCTTACGCATTAGTAGAAAACCCCAAAAAGCTCAGTAGCGAAATTCAACTTACCGTCCAAATCAAGCAAAATGAAGCGCTGCCCGTCTTCTCAATACCCAACGGGGCTTCGTCAGGTACACTGGGCGTAAGCACTGCAGCATACTTGCCCACTATCTCATCCACCACGGGTCGTGCAGCTGCAATCTTGTCGAAAGCTTCCAATTGCGCCTTGCGTGAGATCTTACCGCTATTCTCAACATGACCTACGAGCTGGGCCGAGATCTTGTCCTTGGCTACTGTGTACTCGGGTAGGAATGCTGTCCGGCCGTCTGAGTTGAGCACGGTGGCATGCCACGCAGGAAGCTCATTGAGATGTTCAGGCAGAGAAATCTCCTCGACCTCGGCACCGTGCTTTTGCAGTAGAGAGACTGCTTTCTCAAGCGCAGCAGTGGTACCTGGACCGACCTCAGGCCAGACCATGGTCTTCAAAAGAGCGAATTTTGCGCCTTTGAGCGTAAAATCTGTGGGGGGCGGCGCATCATCGTGAATGGCAAAGGTATCGGCTAGCATCTCCAGATCAGCTACACTCCGCGCGTAAAGACCAAGCGTGTCCAAAATTAAGGAGTATATTTTTTGCCCTTCGCGCGTAATCGAGTTCCAGGTAGGTTTCAATGCGTAGATGCCATTGTACGAACCAGGACGGATAGTGCTGCCACCTGTTTGCGTGCCTAGACCAATGGGTGCTTGGAAGTCGCCCACAGCGGCGCCGGATCCAGATGATGAGCCGCCTGGGGTGCGGTTTGGGTCGTGAGGGTTGCGTGTCTTTGGGCCAAACGTTGTGGCTGCGAACTCTGTTGTTGTGGTTTTGCCGAAGATGAGAGCCCCAGCTTTGCGGAGAATCGCTATTGATCCGGCATCTACTTTGGGCGCGTCGTCGGTATATATGGGGGAGTTGAACTGTGTGGGCATATCTGAATAACCGGTCAGCCTGGATACAGTGGCTTTTATTATCATTTTCGTTTTGGTTTAACGGACCCTTGGTGTATATGACATCTTTCACTGCAATGGCAACGCCGTGTAATGGGCCTCGATCGGCTTTCGGAACAGCATCAAGTGCTTTTGCCTGCTTAATTACGATTTCAGGGTCGAGGTATGCCCATGCTTGGACGGCCTCGTCTCGCGCTTCAATGCGCGTCAAAAGCGATTTTGCATACTCTTCAACTGATATATCGCCTGCCTTGATCTTTGTAGAAACTTCGCTAGCAGTCAGCTTGTAGAGATCGGAGCTCATAGTGCCGTATATGATTTGAATTCACGTGCAACGTCTGTTATCTGTGTGGTGTTGTTACCGGTGTGGCTTTGGGGACTACTCTAGGTGCGAATGTGGGTAGATATATAGCTCTTGTTCGACTTTGTAGGTTCAGATGACCTAAAAGATGAAGATAGCAATCCATGACTGTTGCTGTCGGCCAAAGACTCCCACGTGTTGTAAGAGCGATTGGCCGCATCGTCGGGACCCGCTCATAGGCTGCAAAGCGGCCTACCTACCTATCGTGGAATGGCGCGAGATCGTCCACGCCGATAACGGGCATCCCACATATCGGAACATGGAATCCGATAGACTAGGCTTACAGTGAATTGTAAAGCATAGAAATCTGCGGCTTAGGCCTTTTTGTCAGTTGTCACAAAAGTCACGAGTACGTTTTCAGTAACAATAGTCTCCAAATTTGATGAATACCGTTGATTATCTCCAATGCCTATTATCATCTGAACACTAAACTGTATCACTGCGTTAATCGGCTCAATAAGAAACCTTCGGCGACTTCTCTCCCGTCTCCATATCCTCTTCCGTCATTGGCGGTGTAGCAGCCGCGTAGATCGCGCTGCCGTCTCTATCTCCATCGTAGAAGCCTTCGCGGCCATCATTGGCCAGCCATTCCTGTGTGAAAGGTGTGCTCTCGCGTCCGTAAGGGAACACTCGTGGCTTGACAAACAGTGCCAAAACATAGTAAACTATGGCTGCGGTGCTGAACGTCAGCACATAGCCCATGCGATACATGTTCTGCGCAGGCATTGAGATGATCTTCGGCTGATATTGGCCGACAAGACCTGGGATACCCATGGAAGTACCGCCCAGCCACGCGAACACCCCGCACCAGTTCACGCCTGACCAGAACCAATAGAGACCTGTCTTCTTTCCATCATAGCAGGAGGGAACATGTATGTTGCCCTTGCGCACCAGAAAGTAATCCACGATGATGATGGCGCAAAGAGGTGCCATGAAGATACTATAAGACCCGAGAAAACTGTGTATGTGTCAGTATAAATGTATCAAAAAGTTTCTCAGAATTTCTCACCTGAGGAAAGCCGTTGCATTAGCCATGAGTTGCCAGGGCTGCACCACGATTCCAAGGAGAGCACAGAGAATTTGCCCCCTTCGGATAGTGAGCCATTTCGGGAATAGACCAGTCATATCGGAACCGAAGGGAATTGAATTCGCCCCAAAATTGGTTGCGAAGACACCGAAGAAGAAAGCGAGGCCTGCGAAGAAAATAGCAGCACGCGCACCAGCGCCGAAGTGGTGGTCGAGAATGGCATCGAAAAGGTCCCAGATATTCCAGTACGCAACGCCATAAGCTGCTTGCATCGATGTTGTCGAAGCCATGCCGAGGAAGAAAACGGTGACAGAGGCTACGAAGACACTGACACCCTGGATTGGGCCGGCATCGCGGGGCTTCTTGCAGTAGCGAGCAAGATCAGGCTGGTTCACCAGCATGGGCGAGAGGGAGCCAAAGATGGTGTTGATACCAGCCATGATACTCCAGCCTAGGGGAACTTTTGATGCGGAAAGTTCACCCTCTTTGGAAGCAAGATCCATAGCGCCGAGCCCACCACCATTCTTCATACACCAGCCAAAAACGGCAAAGGCCGCGATGGGCATGATGACACCTTTAACAGTAAAGATGTAATGAATGTGCCTTGGGTGAACCCACATGAAAGGGAATTCCATGAGCCAGGCCATGAAGAAAGCCAGGAGCTGCTTCGAAGTAACGTCCGCGCTTGGGGAGAGCGTGTTGTGGAAGTTCACCCAAGAGTCTCCGAAGATGCAACGCAACATGACTGACAGGATGTTGCCAGCGTAGAAGGACTGAATACCGTACCAAATGATGCATACCATCGCGCGGATGAAGACGAAGAAGTAGGAGCCGTACATGCCCATAACGGAGCGTGCAATAATGGGACTTTGCAAGGTCAGTAATGAACTGGTGGTCTCTCTAACAGTCGGTAGCTTACTATCCAATATGATATTTGACACCTGGGCGGGCCATGAGGACGACTATGATTGCAGCGAGGAACGAGCCGATACATGCTGAGACGAAGGATTGTTGCCATGTCTGTAGCCATTGTTAGATATTGCATCGTCTCTTTTATGCTGCACTTGGCTTACAAGACCAACTGTTACCAGTGCAGAACCGGTGTTCCATCCAACAAGGGAAAACTGGTTAGAGAACCAGTAAAGGGGGAGATTAAACCTTGATACATTAGTGACAATCCAAATCAGAAGTTACTGCTGAAAACTTACCATGTCCACGTCCTCTGCTCGACCGGTGTTGGCTCGAGGTCTTTGTTACTCCATTTCTCATCGCCTATCGGGGTGTGACCATCGTTGCCCTGAGGAGCCCGAATGAATTGGACAAAGGCCGCCTTAGATTGGAAAGGCGCTGTGACCTGCTGCCTGGTTGGCAGCTGAACTTTGCCCATGATACTGCGCGTTGCTCTGAAAGAATGGTCAACAGGAATTGACTGTTGATTGCAGACAACCTCTCATCCCATCTCCACATCGGCGGACCATGACATCTCATATGTCGATCGGACCTTGCTCCAACTCTAGATAGTTCACGTATCGCCCGCACATCAATCTTGGGGTCAGCCAGGCAAGCGCTGCGCGGCTGCGTCTTTCGGACGGTTTCTAGCCGATGTGCCATGCTGCCACGCCCACATCTGTCATATCCAAGCCTCTCTGAAGCAGTATCAGGTACGATAAACAGCAGGGGTGAAGATAGGAAACGCATATGATATCCGAC